>Ga0308156_1000131_pt1 | contig 238809 bp, 218 predicted proteins | sample PhyAR2_FD_201041 | JGI IMG/M metagenome (GOLD analysis project Ga0308156, IMG submission 201041) | Phyllosphere microbial communities from UC Gill Tract Community Farm, Albany, California, United States - DLSL A.R2 | ecosystem: Host-associated > Plants > Phyllosphere > Unclassified | place...
CTGCGCCGATCCGCGATTCCCGTCATCCCCTCCAAATCCGGGCTAGCACTGTGCATCCGGACTGGCACTGCGCCGATCCGCGATTCCCGTCATCCCCTCCAAATCCGGGCTAGCACTGTGCATCCGGGCTGGCACTGCGCCGTCCCGCGATTCCCGTCATCCCCTCCAAATCCGGGCTAGCACTGTGCATCCGGGCTGGCACTGCGCCGATCCGCGATTCCCGTCATCCCCTCCACTTTCCTCTTCCAGCGCCGACCGGCGCCGTTCTCGTACGCCGTCTGAACGGCGCTACTCGGCGCCGGTCTCCCGCTCCGCCTGACCGGCGCTGCTCGGGCACGCCCTGGTCCCGCTCGCCCGAGTCCTCCGTGACGACGACAGTCGCGTCCCGAGCACATGCGCACTGCCCTCGGCGGCGCTTGACATCAGCCGGGCGCGGTCCCTAGGGTCATGGAATCGATTCCATGGAATCGATTCCACGACTCGCACAACGGAGTGCTCACCGATGAACACCGTCACCATCAAGGACGTCGCCGCCCGCGCCGGCGTCTCCGCAGCGACGGCCTCCCGCGTGCTCTCCGGCAACGCCGCCACCAGCGAAGAGTCCCGCCGAGCAGTCGAGCAGGCCGCGAAGGACCTCGACTTCCGGCCGAACCTGCAGGCCCGGGCACTGCGCTCGACGCGGTCGGACACCGTCGGCCTGCTGGTCTCCGACGTCCGCAACCCGTTCTTCGCCGACCTCGCCCACACGATCGAGCAGGCGGCACTGGCCGAGGGCTACGTCACGCTCCTCGGCAACGCGAACGAGCGCGCCGACCAGCAGAACCGGTACCTCGACACGCTCATCGCCCGTCGGGTGGACGGCGTCATCGTCGCACCCCAGGGCAACGACACCGGCACCGTGCAACAGCTCGTCGACCGTCAGGTCCCGACCGTCTTCGTGGACCGCGTGATCCCCGGCCTCGACGTGCCGAGCGTGACGACTGACAGCAGCACCGGCATCCGCCAGACCGTCGAGCACCTCGCCGCCCTCGGCCACACCCGCATCGGCTACATCGCCGGCCCGCAGAGCGTCTCGACCGGCCGGGAGCGCTTCACCGCCTACCAGGACGCCGTCGCCGCAGCCGGGCTGAGCGAGGACCCCGACCTCATCGTCTTCGGCGACTTCCAGGCCGCGTCGGGCTCGGCCGGGGTCACCACCCTGCTGCAGCTCGCCGACCCGCCGACCGCGATCTTCGCCGCGGACAGCCTGATGGCGGTCGGGGCGATCGCGATCCTGAACCGCCTCGGGCTCCGACTGGGGCGGGACATCGCCCTGGTCGCCTTCGACGACATCGAGTGGTTCTCGCTGCTGGAGCCCGCGCTCTCCGTCGTCGCCCACAGCGTGGAGGACATGGGCCGCGTCGCCGTGGACCTCCTCCGCGACGTCATCGACGGTGGCCGTCCCGAGTCCGTCCGTCTGCCGAGCGAACTGATCGTCCGCGCTTCCTCGGCCACCCCCATCCGCCCCGTCCGGCCGGCCGCATCGTCGCGCCCCGCCGCAGAGCAGCACCCGGAGAACTGACATGGCCCAGACACCGCTCCTGACCCTCGACCGCGTCAGCAAGTCGTTCGGTCCGGTCCAGGTCATCACCGACGTCACGGTCGACGTCCACGCCGGGAAGGTCCAGGTCCTCCTGGGCGAGAACGGTGCCGGCAAGTCGACCCTCATCAAGATGATGTCGGGGATCCACCAGCCCGACGGCGGACGGATCCTCGTCGACGGAGCCGAGGTGAGCCTCCCGACCGTCACGGCCGCGGAGCGGCTCGGCATCGCGACGATCCACCAGGAACTCAACCTGGTCGGCTCGCTCAGCGTCGCCGAGAACGTGATGATGGGCCGGATCCCGACCCGCTTCGGGCTGGTCGACCGGAAGACGCTGCGTCGTCAGGCCGAGGCCGCGCTCGCCGTGATCGGACTCGACGTCGACGTCGACACGCCCGTCGGCGAGCTCGGCATCGCCCGACAGCAGCTGGTCGAGATCGCGAAGGCGCTCAGCGTGGAGGCGCGGATCCTGATCCTGGACGAGCCCACGGCAGCACTCACCCGCCATGAGACCGAGGCACTCTTCCGGGTCGTCGCCGACCTCCGCGCCCGGGGCGTGGGGATGCTGTTCATCAGCCACCACCTCGACGAGATCGCCGAGATCGGCGACACGGTCGCCGTGCTCCGCGACGGACACTTCGTCGCCGAGGTCCCGGCGTCGACCCCGGAGGACGAGCTCGTCCGTCTGATGGTCGGCCGGAGCATCGAGGAGCAGTACCCGACCGGCAGTGCCGTCGTGGACCGCGCCGACCCGGTCCTGCGCGTCGAGCACCTCACGGCGGCCGGTCGGTTCCAGGACGTCTCCTTCGACGTGCACGCCGGCGAGATCGTCGGCATCTCCGGACTCGTCGGCGCCGGTCGGACCGAACTGGTCCGGGCGATCGCCGGGGCGGACGGCTACGACAGCGGAACGGTCACGGTCCGCGGGCGGAAGCTCGGCAAGGGCAGCGTCGCCGGGGCGATCCGCGCCGGCATCGGTCACGTGCCGGAGGACCGCAAGGGCCAGGGCCTGGTGCTCGGTGCCTCGGTCAACGACAACCTCGGCTACGCCACGCTCGCGTCCAGCGCCCGGGGCGGACTCGTCGACTTCGCCGGACAGAAGCAACGTGCCGAACAGGTCGCGGCCCGACTCCGGATCCGGATGCACGACATCGAGCAGCCGATCGGATCGCTCTCCGGCGGCAACCAGCAGAAGGCCGTCTTCGGGCGGTGGATCCTGGCCGGCTCGAGCGTGCTCCTGCTCGACGAACCCACCCGCGGCGTCGACGTCGGAGCGAAGGTCGAGATCTACGAACTCGTCAACGCCATCACCGAAGCCGGAGGCGCCGTCGTGATGGTGTCGAGCGAGCTGCCCGAGGTGCTCGGCATGAGCGACCGGATCCTCGTGATGCGGGACGGCCGGATCGCCGGCGAACTCGACGGCGCCGACGCCACCGAGGACGCCGTGATGACCCTGGCGGCCCGCGACGTCCCGGACACCGAGGCCGACGCCGCCTGAGCCGCCGGTCGCCCGAGCGACCCCTCCCCGCACGGCCCGACGCGGCCGCGCGCCCTCCCCGCGTACAGCGCAGTACCCACCAGAAAGCACAAGCCGCATGTCATCGACCACTGTGAAGGCCCCGAACCGGTCCTCCTCGTTCACGAAGTTCCTGGCGAACAACGGCGCCCTCGTCGGCCTCGTCGTGCTCTGCATCGCCCTCTTCATCGCGACGCCGGACTTCCTGACCGGCCGCAACATCCTCAACATCGGCATCCAGGTGTCGACCGTGGCCGTGCTCGCGTTCGGTGTCACGTTCGTCATCGTCGCGGGCGGCATCGACCTGTCCGTCGGCTCCGTCGCCGCACTGTCGGCGATGGTCTCGGCGTGGTTCTTCGCGACCGCGGGGCTGCCCGGTTGGCTCGCCCTGGTCGGCGGTCTCGTCGCGGGGCTCGTCACAGGCGTCGTGAACGGTCTGGCGAGCGCCTACGGCAAGCTGCCGTCGTTCATCGCGACCCTCGCGATGCTCAGCGTCGCTCGTGGTCTGACGCTCGTGCTCTCCGACGGCAAGCCGGTGCCGACCTCGCCCCAGGTGTCCTTCCTCGGCGGGGACATCGGCCCCGTGCCGGTGCCGATCATCGTCCTCGTGGTCGCCGCCCTGATCGCGTCGTTCATCCTCAACCGCACCGTGATCGGTCGGAGCATGTACGCCGTCGGCGGCAACGCGGAGGCGGCACGGTTGTCGGGCCTCCCGGTCAAGCGCATCGTCGTGGTCGTCTTCGGCCTGTCCGGGCTGTTCGCCGCCCTCGCCGGTCTGCTGCTGGCGGGTCGCCTCGACTCCGCGCAGCCGCAGGCTGCCAGCGGCTACGAGCTCGACGCGATCGCGTCGGTCGTCATCGGAGGCGCCTCACTCGCCGGTGGTGTCGGCCGGATCTCGGGCACCTTCATCGGCGCGCTCGTCCTCGTCGTGATCCGCAACGGACTGAACCTGCTCAACGTCAGCTCGTTCTGGCAGCAGGTCGTCATCGGCCTGGTGATCGCCGTCGCCGTCGGCTTCGACGTGCTCCGCCGCAAGACGCGCAGCAGCTGACGCGCGTCCCCCACCGCTTCCTCACTCCCCCACCCCTCTCCCCGCTCCCTCTCCCTCTCCCCCAAAGGAATCAACGATGAAGTTCTCCTCCTTCCAGAAGGTCGCCACCGTCGGCGTCGTCGCCGGCCTGGTCGTCCTCGGCACCGCCGGGTGCAACCGCACGAGCAGCACCGGCGCCTCGGGTGGTGGCGACATGAAGATCACGCTCGCCCTCTCCACGCTCAACAACCCGTTCTTCGTCGAGGTGCGCGACGGCGCGAAGGCCGAGGCGAAGAAGCAGGGCGTCACCCTCGACGTCGTCGACGCCCAGAACGACTCCGCCCAGCAGGCCAACCAGTTGCAGACCGCCTCGAGTGGCAGCACGAAGGCCGTCATCGTCAACCCGGTCGACTCCGACGCCGCCGGCCCGAGCGTCACCGCCCTGAACAAGGCGAAGATCCCGGTCGTCGCCGTCGACCGCACCGTCAACGACGCCTCGGTCGACTCGTTCATCGCGAGCGACAACGTCGCCGGTGGCAAGCAGGCCGCCGACGACCTGGCGAAGGCGATCGGCGAGAAGGGCGAGATCCTCGTCCTGCAGGGTCAGGCCGGCACCTCCGCCAGCCGTGACCGCGGCAAGGGCTTCGCCGAGGGCATCAAGGCCTACCCGGGCATCACGGTGGTCGGCAAGCAGACCGCGAACTTCGACCGCGCCACCGCACTCGACGTCACCACCAACCTGCTGCAGGCCCACCCCGACGTCGTCGGCGTCTTCGCCGAGAACGACGAGATGGCCCTCGGCGCGATCAAGGCCCTCGGTGCGAAGGCCGGCACGAGCGTCAAGGTCGCCGGCTTCGACGGCGAGGCCGACGGCCTGAAGGCGATCGAGGACGGCACGCTGAGCAGCTCGGTGGCCCAGCAGCCCGCCAAGCTCGGCGCGCTGGCGGTCGACCAGGCCGTCAAGGCCGTCTCCGGCAAGGCCGACAAGACCGTCCAGGTGCCCGTCGTGTCGGTGACCAAGAGCAACGTCGGAGACTTCACCAAGTGAGCCGTCCCACCGGAACCGTGGTCGTCGTGGGATCGCTCAACGTCGACCAGGTCGTGACCGTCGATCGCCACCCTGCACCGGGTGAGACGCTCGTCGCGACCTCCTTCGCCCTGCTGCCCGGCGGCAAGGGCGCGAACCAGGCGGTCGCGGCCGCCCGCCGAGGTGCACCGACCGTGATGGTGGGGAGCGTCGGACGCGACGGTGCGGCGGAGGTGGCCACGAGCCTCCTGGCCGACAGCGGCGTCGACGTGACGCACGTCCGCGCGGTCGAAGCGCCTACGGGGCTCGCGACCGTGACGGTCGACCGCACCGGCGAGAACACGATCGTCGTGGTTCCCGGGGCCAACGCGTCCACCGGTGCGGAGGCCGTGCTCGCGGCCTCGGACACCGTCGCGTCGGCCGCCGTGGTCGTCCTGCAGGGCGAGGTCCCTGCAGACGGCATCGCGGCCGCCGCCACGGCGGCGACCGGGCGGGTCCTGCTCAACCTGGCACCCGTGGTGCCCGTCGGACGGCAGGTCGTGCTCGCGGCCGACCCGCTCGTCGTCAACGAGCACGAGGCAGCCCTCGTCCTCGCGCAGCTCGTCCCCGACTCCGTGGTGCCGTCCGACGAGGCAGCGCTGGTCGGAGCACTGCGGTCGCTCGGCATCCGTTCGGTGGTCGTGACGCTCGGTGCACGCGGTGCGCTGGTGTCCGACGGTGAGCACGACGACGCCGCCGGCGACCGGCCCGTCGTGGTCGCCGTGCCGTCGCCCCGGGTGACGGCGGTGGACTCCTCGGGCGCCGGCGACGCCTTCGTCGGCGCGCTGGCGGCCGGGCTCGCCGCGGGCGACACCCTGCTCGAGGCGGCTCGACAGGCCGTCCGCGTCGGTGCGTTCGCCGTGCAGGGCGTCGGGACGCAGCCGTCCTACCCCACGCTCGACGACGAGCTGCCGCGGGTCGAGACCGAGGACGCGGAGGTCCGCGCATGAAGAAGAGCGGGATCCTCAACGCCGAGCTGAACGCTGGACTGAGCCGACTCGGCCACGGGGACCTGGTCGTCGTCGCGGACTGCGGACTGCCGATCCCGCCCGGGGTGCCGGTCGTGGACCTCGCCCTCGTGCACGGCGTCCCGCGGTTCGTCGACGTCCTCGACGCACTGCTCGGCGACGCCGTGTTCCAGGAGTGCATCGCGGCGTCCGAAGCCGCAGGCACCGAGGCCGACACCTGGCTGGGCGACCGGTTCCCGAACCGCCGTTCGGTGTCGCACGAGGCGCTGAAGGCGATGTCCGCCGAGGCACGGCTGTTCGTCCGCACCGGCGAGGCCACGGCGTTCGCGAACGCGGTGCTGGTCTGCGGCGTCCCGTTCTGACCGTTCCCGCGGCGCTGCCGGGCTGACGTCAGCTGGTCTCGACCGGCCGGACGGCGTCAGCCCAGCAGTGCGCGCAGGGCCGCGACGTGTCCGCGGTAGGCGGTTCGTCCCTCCGGGGTGAGTGCCAACCACGTCTTGACGCGCCCCCTGCCAGTCGGCTTGCGCACCGTCAGGTACCCGGCGTCCTGCAGCACCTTGACGTGCTTGCTCGTCACCGAGTCGCTCGCGCCGAGCACGTCGCGCACGACCGAGAACTCGGCCTGGTCGAGCGGCTCGAGGAACGCGCAGATCTGCAGACGGTTCGGCGCGTGGACGACCTCGTCGAACGCCCCGCCCCCGCCGCTCCCTCGGCCCGTCGTCGGCGTGGTGGTCACGAGACCCGGACCCGGCCGCGACGCAGCTCGGACCGGAGCCGACGGTCGAACCGGCTGCCGGCCACGACCATCGCCAGGGCGACGACCACGGCCAGGGCCCACACCGGCCACCGGAGGCCGGTGGACTCGTGCAGGACGAAGGCGGCGAGCACGGCGACCATGTCGAAGACCCCCACGGCCACAGCCCACCTCGTCGCGGACCCGGCTCGGAGCCCGGAGACCCACACGCCGGTGAGTCGTCGGTAGGCCGAGACCAGCGCGATGATCCCGGCGAAGAAGACGAGGAGCACGACCACGCGGACGAGGGCGTCGCCGAGCACGTGGCCGACCAGGTACCCGCCGCTGAGCAGGCCGAGGACGGGGTGGTACCACAACGGGGTCACCAGACGATCGGCGACGGAGGCCCGGGTCGCGTCGACCGCGGCGAGCGCCTGTCGGGCGTCGGTCGGGTTCTCGTGGTCGACGTGCGGCGAGTCGTTTTCCATGTCGGCAAGTCAATCACTTGCCGTTGCGGAAAGTCAATGGCCGGACGACACCGGCGGGTCGTCGCGCAGCCGCTGGAACATGCGGTGGTCCTGCCACCGGCCCGCGATCTCCAGGTACCGCGGAGCCAGCCCGTACTGGAGGAAGCCGTTCCGGGCCAGGACCCGCTGGGACGCGGTGTTGTGGACGAGGGTCTCCGCCTGGACCCGGTGCAGGCCGAGGTCATCGAACGCGTGCCCGAGCGCGGCGGCGACCGCCCGGGTGGCGAGACCGCGGCCGGTGCGGTCCTCCGACAGCCAGTACCCCATCGCGCACGACCGGAACGGACCGCGCACGATGCCACTGAGCGTCAGGCGTCCGGCCACCTCACCGGCGTCGTCGAGGACCACGAACGGGACGCTCTCGCCGCGACGGTGGCGCTCCAGGACCAGGTCGATGTCCCGCCGTTGCCCCTCGACGGTCTCGTGGTCGTCGGCGCGGATCGGGCTCCACGGTGCGAGGAACTCCCGGTTGCGGACGAGCAGGTCGGCGAGCGCCGCGCTGTCGTCCGGTTCGACCAGACGGATCACGGTCATCGCGGGCGCCCGTCGAGCACCCGGACGAGTTCGAGCGTGTCGCCCGCCGCGAACCCGATGGGCCGTGTCCGCCCGGTCGGGACGAACCCGTGCCGCGTGTAGAAGCGTCGCGCTGGCTCGGCGTGCTCGTCCACGTACAACCGGAGGCGCGTGGCACCTCGTCCGTGCGCCCACCGGAGGATGCCGTCCAGCAGTGCGTCGGCCACCCCGTTCTCGCGCCCGCGGCGGTCCGGGGACACGAAGACGCCGGTGAGGACGGGGTCGGCCCCGTCGTCGTCGTGGCTCTGCGCGCTCATCATGCCGATCCACCGGCCGGTGTCGGTCTCGACGGCAGCGAGGCTGGTCGCGTCCTCGGCCTGGCCACGCCGGGCTCGGAGCCGCCAGTCGTCCTCCGTCATCGCGAGCGTCGTCTCGAGGGTCGCCCCGTAGGAGATCGGGTTGTCGGTCGCGTTCTCGATCCGCAGCCCGCGCACCAGCGGCCAGTCGTCCTCGACGGTTCGGCGGACGGAGAACGAGACGGCCATGTCAGCGACCGTACCGGGCTGTGCGCTCACGGCCGGGGTGCGAAGATCGGCGTGTGCAGAACGGACGAGTCCCCACGGGCCTCCGGGCGGTCGTCTTCGACGTGGGCGAGACGCTCGTGGACGAGTCCCGGATCTGGTGGCGCACCGCCGAGCTCGCCGGTGTCCCACCCTTCACGCTGATGGCGCTCCTCGGCGCGCTGATCGAGCGGGGCGAGGACCACCGCGAGGTGTGGCGGATCCTCGGTGTCCCGCACCCGCCCGTTGCGCCGCCGATCGAGGCGGTCGACCTGTACCCGGATGCGGTCGCGACGCTGGAGGCGGTCCGAGCCCACGGCCTCCTGGTCGGCATCGCGGGGAACCAGCCGGCCGGGGTCGAGCAGCAGCTGCGCGCGGCCGGTTGCGCGCCGGACTTCATCGCGTCGTCGACGTCCTGGGGCGTGGCGAAGCCGTCGCCAGAGTTCTTCGACCGGGTCGTCGCGGCGTCCGGCTGCCGGGCCGACGAGGTGCTGTACGTCGGCGACCGCCTGGACAACGACGTGCTGCCGGCGCAGGCGGCCGGGATGCGGACCGCGTTCCTCCGTCGCGGACCGTGGGGGCACGTGCACGCCGAGCGAGCCGAGGCCGGCCGGGCCGACCTGCGCCTGGACTCCCTGGACGACCTGTTCCGCGCGCTCCCCTGACGACGTCTCGGCTCTACGCTCGAGACCATGGGGACCCTCCGACCGATCGACCTGTCCACCTGGCCTCGGCGTGAGCACTTCGCGCACTACCGCGACCGCGTCCCCTGCACGTACGCGATGACGGTCGACGTCGACGTGAGCGAGCTGCGGTCGACCCTCAGTGGAACCGCGGTGAAGAGCTCGATAGCGGTCATCTGGGCCCTGTCGACGATCGTGAACCGGCACCAGGAGTTCCGGATGGCGCTCGATGCGACCGGCGCTCCCGCGGTCTGGGACGTCGTGCACCCGGCCTTCACCGTCTTCAACCCGGAGCGGGAGACGTTCGCGGGGGTGTGGACACCGCACCGGGACGACTTCGCGACCTTCCACGACGAGGCGGCCGAGGTCATCCACCGCCACCGCACGGCGACGACGCTCTTCCCGCAGGCCGACACCCCGGCGAACACCTTCGACGTGTCGAGCATCCCGTGGGCGTCGTTCACCGGGTTCACGCTGCAGATCGGAGACGGGTGGGACCACCTGCTCCCGATCATCACGCTCGGTCGCTACCGCCAGTCAGCGGACCGGACACTGATGCCCGTCGCGGTCCAGGTGCACCACGCGGCGGCGGACGGGTTCCACACGGCACGACTCGTGAACGAGCTGCAGGAACTGCTGGCGGCGCCGGAGTGGGCGCTGGCGGCTCGACACTGACGAGTTTGTAACGCCGGAGCCGTGACCGGACACTCCTCAACGTGCAGGACGAACAGGACGACAGCGCGACGTGGGCACGAGCCCTCCGCGACGACGGAGCAGCGTTCGCCCTGCTGTTCGACCGGCACCGACCGCGGGTCCACCGACGCGCGCTGAGCCTGACCGAGAACGCCCACGACGCCGAGGACGTGACGGCAGCGGCGTTCTACGAGCTCTGGCGCCGTCGCCGCAGCGTGACACTCGTCGCCGGCTCGGTCGCGCCGTGGCTGCTGGTCACGACGGTCAACCTCACGCGCAACCACCGCCGGGCTGCCGCCCGGTACCGCCGGCTCCTCGACGACCTCCCCCGGAGCGATGCCGTCACGCCCGCCACGGACGCCGAAGGACTGGAGGCCCGGGACCGTCTCCGAGACACGATCCGCCGACTCTCCCCCGTCGAGGCGGCGCTGCTGGTGCTGACCGGCGTCGAGGAGATGCCGATCTGGCAGGCCGCCCAGGCGGTCGGTCTCACGCCCCCGGCGGCGCGGGTACGCCTGCACCGGTTGCGCAAGCGCCTCCAGCACGATCTCCACGACCTCCGCCCCAGCGTCCGCAACGCCCCGGAAGGCACCTCCTGATGAGCACCGACATGCACCCCGACACCGCTGCGGCGATCCGTTCCGAACTCTCGGCGATCGGCACACGGCACAGCACCCTGCAGCGCCGGCAACGACGTGCGCGGATCGCCGTCTCGATCACCGCCGTCGCCGCGGTCGCCGTGACGACCAGTGCGGCTGCGCTCGTCGTCGCCGGACTGCCCGGGACGACGACGACGGCAGCCGTCGGGCGGACGACCACCGTGACGCACACCGGGCCCGCCCGGATCGACATCGGCGACGCCCCGGAAGGCGCGGGAGCCGTGATCGTCGACGTCACCTGCCGCAACGACGTCGGCATGGTCACCGTCCCCACCGTCGGTCAGGGGGCGTCCGGGGTGCACTGCCGGATGCGACGGACGATGCACGTCGTCGACGGCCGACTGCCCGAGCAGGGGACGACGACGTTCAGCGTCGAGGCGTCTGCCGACACGCAGTGGACGGCGACGCTGCAGTACGCCACCGCGGTCACGTCGGCATGGGGCGTGAACGGCCGGGGCCAGACCTACGGCGTCCCGAACGCGTCGGGGCAGCCGGACCTGGTGCCGGCGACGGCGGACAACGGCCGCAAGGGGTGGATCCGATCGACCGATGTCGACGGTGGTGACGTGGTCGAGTCCGACGGCACCACCGTCATCGGGCACACGACGGTGGGTGTCGCCGAGGAGGTCCCCCTCGACCAGGGCATCATCGACGACCTCGGCTCGGTGCGGACCGCTCCGCCGACGCCGACGCCGACGCCGTCCGGGGGCCACTGACCGGGCGACCGGGCATCCACCGATCAGTGGGTCGGCCGTCCGCCGGACCGGGGACCATCAGCGGTTCCACCGACGCGCACCGACGCTGACCGAGCCCACGATGGTCCGGTGTCCCGTCGGCGCCCGCTGACCCCGCGCCATCCGGTGCGGCCACCGCACGGGCTGTGGCCACGTTCATGGAGTCATCGACCAGGTCCGCCATACGATCGTCTGTCGAACGCCGTCCTGCCCGACGACGGCCGGGGTGGTCGACGCGATCGGCCGCTCTCCTGCACCCGCCCCTGAACCGACCGAGGACCATGCCGTCGTACCTGCTCTGCGCCCCACCCGTCTACGGTCACCTGGCACCGCTCGTTGCCGTCGGACGAGGTCTCGTCGTCCGCGGACACGAGGTCACGATGCTGACGGGCGCGAAGTACCGCGACCTCGTCACGGCGGCGGGGATCCGACACGTGCCGCTGCCCGCGAGCGTCGACTTCGACGACGGGCACCTGGAGGAGGTGCTCGCCGACGCCGGCAGCGCCCGTGGCATCGCCCGTGTCCGCGAGGGCATGCTCGCCGTCTTCGTCCGGGTCATCCCGGGCCAGTACCGGGCGATGCGTGCGTTGCTGGACCGCGGCGGGTTCGATGCGGTCCTCGGCGAGGCGGCCTTCACCGGCCTCGCGCCCTACCTCGCACTGCCGCCGGAGGACCGCCTGCCCGTCCTCGGCGTGGGGACGACACCGGTGACGATGGGGAGCGTCGACACGGCTCCGTTCGGCGCCGGCCTACAGCCCGGACGGGGACCGATCGGCGCCCTGCGCAACCGGCTGCTCACCGCTGCGCTGCGACCGGCGCTCACCCAGCCGCTCCGTCGCGCGGCCGACACGATGCTGGCGCAGGTGGGCGCGCCGCCGTCCCCGATCGACACCTTCGACTTCGCCTACCGGTGCTTCGACCAGCTGTTCCAGCTGGGTGTGGCAGAACTCGAGTACCCCCGGCGCGAGCTGCCCACCTCGGTGCACTTCGTCGGACCGTTGCGTTCGACCGACGACCCGCGTCACGCCGAGGACCTGCCGGACTGGTGGTCGGACCTCCGCCTGGGCCGCCCCGTCATGCACGTGACGCAGGGCACGATCGACAACGTCGACTTCGGTCGACTGGTGGTCCCCACCCTGCGCGCCCTCGCCGCGGAACACGTGCTGGTCGTCGTGAGCACCGGCGGACGGCCGGTCGACGAGGTGGAACGTGCGTTCGGCGGCGCGTTGCCCGGGAACGCACGGGTGGCGACCCACCTGCCCTACGACCGCCTGCTGCCGCTGTGCGACGTCGTCGTGACGAACGGCGGGTTCGGCGGGGTGCAGCGAGCCCTGGCCCACGGTGTCCCCCTCGTGGTCGCGGGCTCGACCGAGGACAAGCCCGAGGTCGCCGCCCGGGTCGCCTGGGCTGGCTGCGGGCGCGATCTGCGGACCGGCACGCCTCGGGACAAGGCCGTCGGCCGTGCGGTCACCGAGGTGCTGACGTCACCGACGTTCGCGGCGCGGAGCCGGGAGCTCGCGGCGGCCATCGCCCGACTGCCCGATCCGGTGGACGTCATCGAGACCGCCCTCACCGCGGCGGTCGCGGGGCGGTGAACTCGGCCCACTCCTTCGGGCAGTGCTCTGCGAACCACGCCTCCACCTGGTCGGTGCCCGGGTGCCCGCGGGTGGCGCGGACGAGCCGCTTCCGGCCCCGCTGGCCCCGCGCGATGACGGTGTGGAACGTGCGGCCGTTGTTCGACTGCACCTCGAGCTGGAACCGGCCGATGTCCTCCGGGCGGACGGTCTTCGGCTTCCGGAACCCGGCGACGACCTCGAGGTGTCGGTCGTACCCCTCGATGCGCGAGCGCCGGGTCGCTGCGGCCGCGAGGAGCAAGAGCACGCCGGGGCCACAGAAGAAGAAGACCGAGAAGCCCGCCATGGTGGCGGCGTCCGGTTCGCCGGAGAGGCCGTCCCGCAGCGCCGTGACCGCCCCGACGAGGACGATGCCCGCCCCGAAGACCGCGATCCCGATCCAGAGCCACGACGGCCGGTGCGCGGTGAACAGCGGCTGTGCGCGCTCGACGGCCGGCTTCCGCCCGCCCCAGCTGTTGATCGTGCCGCTCATGGTCCCCCCGCGAGCAGCCTAGCGAGCCGCCGCACCGCCGCCGTCGACCACCGCCCGGCCGTTCCCGCCGACGGCCCGTCCGCCCCCGCCCGACGCCCGCGCCCGCAGCCCCTGGTCGAGGAAGTCGATCATCCACGTGAAGCTCTCGTCGACGTCGGTGCCGAGCTGGAACCCCCCGGACACCTCGAGCGTGGCGAACCCGTGCAGCATGCTGCGGAGCATCCGGAGCGCGTGCACCTCGTCGGCCGGGTCCAGTCCGTAGTCCCGCAGGACGGTGACGAACGCCGACAGCGATCGGTCGAGGGCCGTGGCGAGTGGGTCGTCGGCGTCAGCCGGCCGGCTGCCGGTGGTGGCCGCGTAGCGGCCGGGGTGCCGTTGCACGTACCGGCGGACGGTGCGCGCGGCGGCGACCAGGGCCTCCCGTCCGGTGTGTCCGCGCGTCGCGTCGGCCAGTTCGTCGGTCAGCTCGGCGGCGGCGAGCGCGGCGATCCGCCGGGTCAGGTCCGGGAGGCCCGCCACGTGTTTGTAGAGGGACGGCGGCTTCACGCCGAGCCGGTCCGCGACGGTGCTCATGCTCAGCTGCGCGAGGCCGTTCTCGTCGGCCAGGCCGGCGGCGGCCGCGGTGACGACCGCTGCGTCGAGTCCGGCCCTAGGCACGGTCGCCGCCGGTGGTGGTCGCGGTGAGGGTGCGGCCGAGGAACGGCAGCACGAGCGCCAGGACCTCGGCGGGCGTCTCGGTGTGCGGGTAGTGGCCGGCACCGTCGATGACGGCGAGTTCGCCGAGTCCGGTCGGCAGGTCGGCCAAGATGCGGCGGCCCTCGGCGGCGGGGTCGGCCCAGTCCGGGTCAGCACCGCCCTGGACGACGAGGACGGGGCAGCGGACGTCCGCCAGTCGGGCTCCGGCGTCGGCGGGGGTCGTCTTGGTCATGGCCTGGAGGGCCGCCATCCGTCCGGGACGTCGCAGTGCGTCCTCGATGCGGCCGCGTTCCACGGCCCAGTCGCTGGGCTTGGTGGGGACGGCGAGGTCGAGGTAGGCGAGCCAGCCGGGCAGGCTGCCGGCGGCCATGACGCGGAGGAGTTGGACCGTGCCGGAGCGGTGGTGGTTGCGGTTGCGGAGGAACCCGCCGAGGTCGAACGACTGCGCCCGGGTGAAGGGGGCGAGTTCGACGACGCCGGTGATGACGTCCGGGGCGTCGGCGGCGGCGATGGTCGCGGCCCCGCCGCTGATGGACTGTCCGACGATGACGGCCGGGCCGCCGAGGTGCCGGACGACGGCGACGAGGTCCCCGGCGATGTCGGTGCGGGAGTACCCGGCCCATCCGGTGCTCGAGTCGCCGCAGCCGCGGATGTCGACGTTCGCGACGCGGTACCCGGCGGCGACGAGTCCCGGCACCATGAACCGGTACGAGTGTCGGCTGTCCCCCATGCCGTGGGCGAGGACGACGAGGGGTCCGGTGCCGCTGACGTCGACGGCGATGGTGCCGCCGTCGCGTTCGATGTGTTCGAGCATGGTTGCCTCCTGGCTACGAGTGTTAGCCAAAAGCTAACACCCATAGCCAGAGCCGTCAACACCCGGTCAGAGAGCCGACCCGTCCGCCGCGACGAGCTGCAGCTGCGTCAGCGCGATCGGCGTCAGCGCCTCGAACGAGAGCGTCCCCCCGTCGACCCCGCCGGCGAACGGGAACACCCGGGTCTGGGCGTCCCAGTCGAACACCTCGTCCCGACCGTCGAGCACGTGCACCGCCGCACCGTCGGCGTCCCGCAGCACGATCCGCCACGACCCGGTCCCCGCGGCGGCGACGGTCACCGTGACGAGCGAGGCCGCCGACACCGTGACCGGCACGACGACCGACTCCCCGGCCCCGAGCGACACGACGCTCAGGCCGGTGTCGTCGGTGAGGGGCGACACCCCGACCGGCAGCACGTCGTCCGGTGTGTCCCGGTACCCGTGCAGTGCGGAGGCCGACGTGGGGCGGGTGTCCGCCGCCCAGCCCTGGGGCGTCTCGGCGAGCGCCACGTCGATGTGCGACGCGCCGACCACGACCGCGTGCGGGATGCTCACCGACTCCCAGGGCTCCCCGTCGACCGTGACCGAGGCGATGTACGCCCCGCTGCCGGTGGTCTCGATGACGGTGGACGCGCCTCCCGCCCGGTGCAGCACCGTCCGGCGGACCGACGGCGGCACGAGCACGTAGGTGCCGGTCGACGGTGCCAGCGGGTAGAGCCCGATCGTGGCGAAGACGTACCACGCGCTCATCTCGCCGTTGTCCTCGTCGCCCGGGTACCCCTGGCCGAGGTCGGAGCCGACGAACAGCCGCTCGAGGCACTCGCGGACGACACGGTGGGCGTCGTCGTGGCGGCCGGTGGACATCGGGAAGAACGGGATGTGGTGCGCCGGCTGGTTGGACAGGCCGAGCATCCCCATCCGGATGTCGCGGGCCTCGGTCATCTCGTGGATCGCGAAGCCGTAGGAGCCGGAGCGGTCGGTGCCGCCGGTCTCGCGTCGCGCCCAGAAGCGGGCGAACGCATCGTCGAAGGCGGCCGGTCCGCCGTGCAGGTCGACGACCCCGGCGACGTCGTGCGGGGCGGTGAACATCGTGCCCCACGCGTTCGTCTCGGTGTAGTCGCTGCCCCACACGTCGGGGTCGAAGCCCCCGTCGGGACCGGCGCCACGCCAGCCGCCGTCGGGTGTGCGGCCGATGAAGAACCCGCGCTCGCGGTCGAAGACGTTCCGGTACTGCAGTGACCGCCGCGCGAACCACTCGTGTTCCGCCCGGTACCGGGCAGCGCCGCTGTCGTCGCCGGCCGCGACCGCCCGGTCCGCCATCGCGTTCGCCAGCACCGCGACGCCCCAGTCGTTGATGGCCGCGTCGAGTGTCCACGACATGCCCTCGCCGGTCGCCGTGTCGACGTACCCGCGGAACAGGCCCGGGAGGCTCCCCTTCCGCCCGACCCGCCGGTCCCGCGCCGGGACGGTCGCGTTGCGCACCGCGGACCGGTACGCCTGCGCGACGTCGAACCCGTCGACGCCCTTCGCGACGAGGTCGGCGAAGACGGTGTCGCTCGTGGTGCCGGTCATCACGTCCTCGGCGCCGGGGGCACTCCAGCGCGGGGTCCAGCCACCGTCGGTGAAGTGTCCGACGACGCCCTCGGCCAGGTCGGCCGCGGTGTCCGGGGTGAGGAGCGCGAGGAGCGGCCAGGCGGTCCGGTAGGTGTCCCAGAACCCGTTCGTGGTGGTGAGCGGTCCGTCGACGACCTCGGGGCCGGGCTCGTCGCGGATCGGCTCGGACAGGACGTCGCCGTACGGGGACCGGTGTCGGGGGTGTCCGGCGGGGTCGGTCTCGCGGACGAGGGCGGTCTCCCCCGCCCGGCTCGGGTAGAGGAAGGCCCGGTACAGCCCGGAGTACAGCGACACGAGCTGGTCCGGGGTGGCGCCCTCGACCTGCAGCGTGTCGAGTTCGGCGGTCCAGCGGTCCTCGGCGTGGCGGCGCATCGTGTCGAAGTCCCCCGCGGCGCGGAGGTTCGCGGCCGCGTCCTCGGCGGAGACGGTCGAGATGCCGAGCAGGACGTCGGTGTCGCCGGACACCTCGACCCGACCGCGGAGCAGTCCGTCGACGAACGTGGTGTGGTCGGCGACGGCGTTGGCGATCCGGAGGTGCACGTGGTGTGGCGGCGTCTCGGCCCGGTCGTCGAGCAGGGCGTCGACGACCGCTGTGCCGTCCTCGAGCCGGACGGTGCACGAACGGAGCACGCCGTGGTGGTCGAGGACGATGCTCCGGACGCCGGTGAAGCGCCACGCCAGGGCGAACTCCCCGGCGGTCATCTCGGCGGTGACGCCCTGGTCGAGGGTGACCCGGTAGCGGTGCGGGCCGTCGAGCTCGTCGACGTGGTCGAACCCGAGCGCGCGGGCGGTGCGGTCGACGTCGGGGTCGGCCAGCGGGGACGGCATCACCTGGAACACCCCGCGGTCGGCCATCCACGGCGAGGGCAGGTGACTGGTGGCGAAGGCCTGGATCGTCGGCCGGTTGTCGCTCGGTCGGTTGTGCTCCTGGTAGGCGTACGGCCACCGGCTGTCGGCGGCGTTCGTCATCGGCAGCCCGAACACCCCACCGTGCGGCAGGCCGACGAGCGGGGCGTTGTTGCCGCGCGAGAACGTGCCGGACGAGTGCGTGCCGCGGGTGGTGCGGACGTGGTCGAGGGGGCGGGCGTCGGCGGGCAGGGCGCCGGTCGCCCGGCCAGCGGGCTCGATGCGGACGTCGTCGAGCCAGCCGCGGACCGGGCGGTCCGCGGCAGCGGCGCCGTCGTCCGTACCGGTGGCGACCGCGCCGGCGGCGACCATGCCGGTGGAAGCCGCGCCGGTGGCGGGGGCGGGCTGGTCTGCGCGGCCGAGGCGGGCCTCCAGGCGGTCCACCACCCGGCCGACGTGCGCCGACAGGTCGACGGTCCGCCGGTTCCACTGGTCGACCCACTGCTTGCGGGCGTCGTCCTGCGCCTCGGGGGTGACCGCGTCACCGTACTGGTCGACGGCGCAAGCCTGGTCGCGGGCAGCGCCGTCGCTCAGCCGGGTGCCGTCGGTGAAGACGACGTCGAGTGCGAACGCCGTGGCGGCCCAGAACCCGTCCAGGTCCCGTTCGGCCGGTTCGGTCTGCCCCGCGGGCAGGGACCGTTCCGGGAACCAGACCCAGGTCAGGACGTCGGTGGGCCCGACCTCGTGACCGTCGAGCCCGGGGACGACCACGACGGTCGTCCCGGGGCCGGTCCGTTCGACCGGCGTCGCCTCGTGCGAGACGAACCCGACCCCGTTCCGGGCCGCGACGGCGGTCGACGGGCCAGCGGTCGTCAGGCCAGCGGTCGTCGGGCCGGCAGCCGAGCCGCCACGGCGTTCGTCACTCATGGATCCGTCGTCTCCTACTTGTAGACGGCCGACTGGCCGTAGAGCACCTTCGTGAACCCGGACACGTACGGGCTGACGTCGCCGTCCGGCAGGTTGTACGTCATGAAGACGCCGTACCCGTCGGCCTTGCTGCGCTGCGCCAGGCTCACTGCGGTCGCTGCCGGGGTGTTCTGGATGTCGATCGCGGCGGCGGACAGCTTCGACTTCCCGACCCCCGGGATCGTCGGCGCCGTGTAGGTGCCGTAGTAGGGGTTCCAGGCGTAGTCGAGCTTCTTGCCGATGGACGGGTTCGCGGTCTTCAGGGCGTCGGACGACGGGCCGATGTCGTAGAACGAGATGATCTTGCCCGGCATGTCCGCTCGGAGCGCCGAGATCAACCACCCGATCGACTGTTCGTTCGGCTGCGGGGTGCCGTCCACGCCGTAGTCCGAGTACTCGTCGTCCAGGTCGACTCCGTCCAGGCCGTACTGCTTCACGGTGGCGGCGACCTGCGCGGCGAAGTCCCGCGCCTCGGCCTTCGAGGTGAAGTTCGCGAGCCCGGTGCCCTGGTGGTTCCCGAGCACGGAGAGCGTCACCTTGATGCCCTTGGCCTGCAGCGGACGGATCTGCGTCGCCGCCTGGTCGAGGGTGCGCTGCACGTTCTCGTTGGCGTACAGGACCGCGTCGCCGTCGGCGTCGCGGTTGATGTTCGCGGCGAAGATGATCGCCACGTCGAACGCGTTCGCGCCGTTCTCGAGCGTGTACCGGCCGACGTTCCGCAGTTCGTCGTTGTTCACCTCGACGTACGCGATGCTCGTCGGCCCGGTCTTCGTCGGGGCGCCGTGGCCCGGCCGCCCGTGCCCCTGCCCCTGGCCCCCGTGGCCCTGGCCGTGCCCGTGCGATGCCGCGGCCGGCCCGCCCGGTGCTGCCGATGCGGCGGCGGGCACCATCGGTGCCGCCACCATGGCGACCAGCGCCGCCACGATCCCGATCTTCATGGACTTCTGCATGTCACTCCTCTTCGAGTGGTGTCCGCGGCGACGAGGTGCCGCCGCGGGTCCACGACCGACCGGCCGTGGACCCGCCGCCGGGACACCCGAAGTCCCGACGGCGGGGGTCTCAGCGGGCGCCGGTCAGCGGCCGCTCCGCGGGAAGCGGAAGGTGCGGACCTCGAAGGCGTCGACCGCGAAGGCGGCCACACCGTCGGTGACCGCCGCGACGCCGGGCAGTGCCGGGTCGGCCTCTTCGAGCAGCGTGACCTCGACCGGCTCCCCGAAGGGCCCGTCGACGCCCAGTCCGCCGATGCCCCGTCGTCCGGCCGGCTCGTACACGCGGACGACCAGGTCGCCGGAGCGGTCGTCGGCGAGCTTCACGGCCGACACCACCACGTCGCCGGAGGCCTGGACGAGCGGCCCGAAGCCGTGGTCGCCGGTGACGGTCCGGGCGGCGCTGTTCATCGCCGTGCCGGCCGCGGTCGCCCCGATCACGTCGGTGCCGATGACCAGGCCGTACCGGTGGGTCTGGACGCCCTGGTCGGTCTCCGGGTCCGGGAACCGCGGCGCCCGGAGCAGCGAGAGCCGCAGGGTGGTCGTGACGTGCCCGTCGACCGAGTCGCGGGTGACGTCGAACCCGTGGATCGAGTCGTTCACGAGCGCGACGCCGAACCCGGGCTCCTCGGCGAGCACGTAGCGGTGCATCGACGTCTCGAACTTCGCCGCCTCCCACGAGGTGTTCGTGTGGGTCACCCGCTTCTGCGCGCCGAACTGGGTCTCCGCGATGGTGTGCTCGGCGCGGACGTCGAGCGGGAACGCCACCTTGAGGAACTTCTCGGTCTCGTGCCAGTCCGTGACCTGCGCGAACTCCAGGGTGCGGGCCTCCGGTGCGAGGGTGATCTCCTGCGTCACGGTCGACTCGCTGAACGCCCGCGAGACGGTGACGCGGGCGGTGCCGTCCGCGTCGACCGAGCCGCGCAGGGCGGTGACGTCGACCAGGTCGTCGACCCGGTTGCGGTAGTACCGGTCGACGTCCCATGCGTCCCACATGTTCGGGAAGTCCTGGTGCAGCTGCAGCAGGTTCGCGACCTGCCCGGGGGCGATCGCGTCGCGTCCGGTGGTCAGGTCGACGGCACTCGTGACGAGTCCACGGCCGTCGACGACGACGCGGACCAGCTCGTTGGTGAGCACGAACCCGCCGTCGGCCTCGGTGAGCGACACGGCGGTGGCCGCCGGGACGTCGGTCGCGACGACCGCGCTGAGCGCTCCGGTGCCGGCCTGGAGGACCGGGGCCGGGTTGGCGACGACCGTCCGGTCCCCGTTCCCGGCGAGGGCCGACAGGGCGGCGGCGATGAGGGCCTCCAGGCGGTCCGCGACCTCGGCGTACCGTTCGACGGCCTCGCGGTGGACCCACGCGATCGAGGTGCCCGGCAGGATGTCGTGGAACTGCTGGAGCAGGACCTGCTGCCACAGCGCGTCGAGTTCGTCGTACGGGTACGCGAAGTCGGTGCGGGCGGCGGCCGTGGCGCACCACAGCTCGGCCTCGACGAGCAGGTGCTCGCTGCGGCGGTTGCCCTGCTTGGTCTGGTGCTGGCTGGTGAGCGTCGCGCGGTGCAGCTCGAGGTAGAGCTCGCCGACCCAGACCGGCGGGTTCTCGAGCTCGGACTTCGCCCGGTCGAAGAACGCGTCGGGGTGTTCCCACGTGACGCGGGCGCTGCCCTCCAGGTCGGCCAGCCGTGCTGCGGTGCCGGTCATCTCACGCGTGGTGCCACCGCCGCCGTCGCCCCAGCCGACCGGGGCGATCGAGCCGGAGGCCAGGCGGTTCTCGCGGAACTGGCGCGAGGCCTTCGCCACCTCGGAGCCGGACAGGCGCGAGTTGTACGTGTCCATCGACGGGAAGTGCGAGAACACCCGCGACCCGTCGATGCCCTCCCAGAGGAACGTGTGGTGCGGGAACTTGTTGACCTGGTTCCACGAGATCTTCTGCGTGAAGAACCACTCGAAGCCGGCGCGGCGCATCAGCTGCGGCAACGCCGGCGAGTACCCGAAGCTGTCGGGCAGCCAGACGCCCTTCGGCCGGATGCCGAACTCGCGCTCGAAGAACCGCTGGCCCTGCGAGAACTGCCGGACGATGCTCTCGCCGGTCGGCATCACCGTGTCGGACTCGACCCACATCCCGCCGAGCGGCAGGAACCGGCCGGCGGCGACGGCGTCCTTCACCTTCGCGTAGACCTCGGGGCGGTGCTCTTTGATCCAGGCGTACTGCTGGGCGCTGGACATGCCGTAGAGGAAGTCGTCGGTCTGCCCGATCAGCTCCGTCATCGACGAGGTGGTGCGGGCGACCTTCCGGATCGTCTCGCGCACCGGCCAGAGCCAGGCGGAGTCGATGTGCGCGTGGCCGACGGCGGAGATCCGGTGCGCGGAGGCCTCGGCGGGGGCGGCGAGCACCTCGGCGAGCGCGGCGCGGGCATCGGGTGCCGTCTCCGGGATGTGCTGCAGGTCGAGGGCGTCCAGGGCGTCGTCGAGCGCCTGCAGGATCCGCATCCGGCGTGGTCCCTGCGGCAGTTCCTCCTGCAGTTCGAGCAGGACGTCGATGTCGAGCGCAAGTTCGTGCACCTCGGACGCGAAGACGGCCAGGTCCATCCGACGCGACGTGTAGAGCCGCTTCGGGGACGAGGTCCGGATGTCGCCCTCCCGCGTGACGAGGAAGGGGTGGTAGTCGAGCAAGACCGGGTTGGACGCTGCCTCGACGAAGAACTCGACGGTCTCGCCACCGATGGCCTCTTCGGCGAGGAGCACCCACTGGTTGCGGGGGTTGATCGACTTCACCGGGGTGCCGTCGGACAGGTACACGAGTCCTTCGCACTGGAAGCCCGGCATGTTCTTGTCGAACCCGAGGTCGACGATCGCCTCGACGCGCTGCCCGGCCCACTCGGTGGGGACGGTGCCGCTCAGCCGGAACCAGGTGGTGCCCCACGCGGCGCCCCAGGGGGTGCCGACCTGGTACGGCTCGAAGGTGAGCGCGAGCCCCTCGGCGGGGGCGATCGGCTCGCCGGGCAGTTCGTGCCAGGCGGTGTCGAGCGGGACGGCGGTGGCGTGCACCTCGGGCAGGATGCGCTCGTCGAGCACGCGGCGGGCGCGGCCGATGGTGAGCGGGATGTCGTCGTGCATGGGTCCTTCCGGGGACGGCGGTGGTCGTGCGGTTCGGTCAGGGCATGGTCGCGGGGTGCGCGACCGACAGCGTGGTCGTCGTGGTGTCGGCGGGGACGTCGACGCAGGTGCGGATGCCGCGCGCGGCCAGCAGCGCGGTGTGCCCGAGGCGGGAGCGCAGGACCACCTGCGGGCCGCGTCCGTCCTGCTCGGCGATGCTGAGCCAGGCGGCAGCGAACCGGCCGCCGGGGGCCGAGTCGGCGCGGGTGCCGGAACGGGGCGCTCCGTCGGGTGCGACGTCGTCGAGCACGAGTGCGGTCGACGGCGGGGTGGGTGCCTCGGAGCGACCGTCGCCGAATGCCAGCGCCATCTCGCGGAACCGCTCCCCCGTCGGCTTCACCCGGCCGTCGTTCGTCAGGAGCCCGAGGTCGTACTCGAGCTCCGGGAAGTCCGCGAGCGACCGGGACACGTCGTGCGAGCACCACCACGTGATGCCCGCGAGATGCTGCACATCGAGGGCGTGCCGGATCGTCTGCTCGGTGAAGTCCGGGGCGTCGGCCACGTCCACCACGTTGGTCGGTGCGCCGACCTCCTGCAACCAGTTCGGCCGGTCAGCGCGCTCGTTCCACGCGGCGGCGAGCTGGAGCAGGTACTCGCCGTGTCGGACGGATCCGGCACCCATGGCTCCGTGCAGGCGGGCGGCGCCGTTGAACACCCACGAGTGCGTGACGGTGGCGTCGCCGTGCTCGGCGGCGTGCTCCGGACCGAAGGGTTGGGCGTCGTCGTACCAGGCGGCGTCGTACTGGGCCAGGGTGACCAGCGGGCGCCGGGGCGGCGGGGCGGACGTGCCACGGGCCTCCCGGCCGGTGCCGGTGCCGAGCCCTGCGCGTGCTGCGTCGACCATCGCCGCGGCCCACGCGTGCCCCTGGGCCGCCGTCGTCGGGAACGGTGCCGGGTGCGGGGCGTGCGCGAACTGGTTCACCTCGTTGCCGATGGTGACCCCGAGCAGGTTCGGCCGGTCGGCCACCGCGTCGGCGAGCGCCCGGACGTAGTCGGCGGTCGACGCGACGACGTCGGGGTCGGTGAACATGTTCCGGCGGTGCCAGCTGTCCAGCCACGACGGCACGAAGTCGAAGCTCGACAGGTGCCCCTGCAGCGCGTCGACGTTGACGTCGAGCCCGAACGAGCCGGCGATGTCCACGACGGTGGCGACGTCCTGCAGCGCCGCGGGCCGGATCAGCGTCCGGTTCGGCTGCACGACCGGCCAGAGCGGGAAGATCCGCACGTGGTCGGCGCCGAGGCCGGCGATGGCCTCGAGGTCCCGCGCGGTGTCCGAGGGTGAGAAGTCGAGCCACGAGTGGAACCACCCGTTCGACGGGGTGTGGTTGACGCCGAAGCGCATCAGCCCTTCACCCCGCCCTCTTCCACGCCCTTGAAGAAGAAGCGCTGCAGGAGCGCGAAGATCACCGCGATCGGGATGAAGGCGATCATCGTGCCGGCGGCGATCATCCGCTGGTCGGTGGCGAACGTGCCCTGCAGGTACTGCAGGCCGACGGTCAGGGTGAGCTTGTCCGGCGACTGCAGGACGATGAGCGGCCAGAGGAAGTCGTCCCAGGCGCCGATGAACGAGAAGATCGCGATGACGGCGATGGTCCCCTGCACGGCCGGGAACGAGATGTACCGGAGCCGCTGCAGGGCGTTCGCGCCGTCCATCACGGCGGCCTGGTCGATCTCCTCGGGCACCTGCCGGAACGCGTTGAACATGAGCAGCACGTTGAGCGCCGCGATCATGCCGGGCAGCGCGACCCCGACCAGGGAGTCGGCGAGGCCGAGGTCCTTGACGGTGACGAACTGGGAGATGATCGTCGCCTCGCCCGGCAGCACCAGCGTGGCGAGGAACAGGCCGAGGACGAGCTTGCGGAACCGCCACTGCAGCCGTGCCAGGGCGAAACCGGCGAGGGTCGCGAAGACGATGTTCCCGAGCACGTCGATCGCGGCGACGATGAGCGAGTTGCCGATGTACCCGAAGACCGGGATCGCGTCGGCCACCCGCAGGTAGTTGCCGATCGTCGGCTGCGAGGGGATGAACGACGGGTTCGCGGTGTAGATGTCCTCGCCGGTGCCCTTCAGCGACGTCGAGAGCTGCCAGACGAACGGGCCGATCGTGATGAACAGCACGACGACGAGCAGGACGTAGCGGACCACCTTCTCGCGGGTGGACATCACGCCCCACACGGCGCGGCGGCGCCGCTTGCCGGGCGGCCTGGAGGCTCCCCTCCCGCCCGTCGCGCCGGCCACGTCGGGCGTCGGTGCGGCCAGGCCGGCGTTGCCGCCGATGACGGGTTCGCTGGTGTCGGTCGTGTTCGTCACTTGTCCGCCTTGCTGTTCATCCGGGCGAGGGCGAGCATCGGGATGAGCGTCACGGCGAAGAGCAGGAGGCTCAGGGCGGACGCGTAGCCGAGGTTGCCGGTGAAGCCGCGGGCGTACTGCTGGATGAGCATGACGAGGGAGTTGTCCTGGCCGCCGGGGCCACCCGTCCCGTTCGTCAGGATGTAGAGCTCGCTGAACACCCGGAGCGCGGAGACGCAGACCAGGATGCCGACGAGGGTCATCGTGCCGCGGACACCGGGCATGGTGACCGACCAGAAGCGGCGGACCGAGCCGGCACCGTCGAGGGCGGCGGCCTCGTGCAGGTCCTTGCCGACGTTCCCGAGGGCCGCCAGGAAGATGATCATGTAGTAGCCGAGGCCCTTCCACACGGTCAGGCTGATGGCGCTGAACAGCAGCAGCCACCGGTCGGTGAGGAACGGGATCGCCCCCTGCACGATGCCGAGCGACTGGGCCATCTCGTTGACGACGCCGCGGTCGTCGAGGATCCAGTTCCAGATCAGCCCGACGACGACCGCGCTCGCGATCACCGGCGTGTAGTACGCGGTGCGGAAGAACGCGATGCCGGGCATCTTGTGCTGGACGAGCACCGCCATCAGGAGCGGGAGGACCGTCAGCAGCGGCAGGCACACCGCCATGTAGATGACGCTGTTGAGCAGCGCCTCCCACACCTGCGGGTCCGCGAGCAGGGTCCGGAAGTTCGCCGTCCCGACCCAGGCGCTGACCCCGCCGAGCGGGCTGGCGTTCGTGAACGACAGCCGCACGGTGTTGATCGACGGCCAGAGACTGAACGCGAGCAGCCAGACCAGTGCGGGCAGCACCAGCAGCCAGGGCGTGAACCAGCGGTTCGCACGCATGACGATCCTCCCTCTTCCTTGACGTGACGGGGCTGGATCAGCCGTTGGCGAGCAGGGTGTTCATCTTGTCCTGGGCGGTCTGCAGCGCCTTCTCGGGGCTCACGCCGCCCTTCATCGCCAGCGCGATCTGCTGGTCGAGGAAGTCCGTCATGGCCGAGTTGGCCTCGACCGGGTTGAGGTTCTTCGCGGTCTTCAGCGCCTCGTTGGCGAGGACGCGGGCCTTGGCCTGCACGGTGCCGTCGTCCTTCGAGAAGAACGGGTCGGACTGCGACGACTTCGTCGAGGGGAAGATGTTCACCAGGTGTGCGAACGCCTCCTGGTTCTCCGCGTTCGTCATGAACGCGGCGAGCGCTTCGGCGGTGGCGATGTGCTTGCTCTTCGCCGAGACGCTGAGGCCCTGCACGTACAGCGGCGGGTTGTCCAGTGCCGGCGAGACGATGATGTTGCCCTTGAGCGACGGGTTGTTCTTCTCGAAATCGCTGATCGCGGTCGCGCCACCGGTGGTCCAGGCGACCTTGCCCTGCGTGAAGAGGGTGGAGTTGCCGAGGTAGTCGGTGTTGAGGACCGACGACGGCATCAGGCCCTCCTTGTAGGCCTTCGCGTACTTCGTGATGAGGTCGGCGGCCTTCGACGAGTTCGCGAAAGTGAACTTCGTGCCGTCGGCGTTGAGGATCTTGACGCCGGCGAGCGAGAAGTCGCTCAGGCCGGGCTTGCGGCTCATCAGGTAGTCGTCCGGGCACTTCTGGTGCATGGTCTCGGCCTGCGAGAACAGCTCGTCGGTGGTCTTCGGCGGGCTGGCCGGGTCGAGACCGCACTTCGTGAACATCGTCTTGTTCCAGTAGTCGATGTCGGTGTTGAGGTACCAGGGGTAGCCGAAGGTGCCGTCGACGCCCTTGTAGTTGTAGGCGGTGAGCGAGCCCTTGACGTAGGTGCTCGAGAGCGTGCTGTCGTCCTTCGCGACGTCCTGCAGGAACCCGCGCTTGGCGAGGGGCAGGGCGATGTCCGGCGGCAGGTTGATGACGTCGGGCAGCGAGTTGCTCGACGCCTGGCTGAGCACCTTGTCGGCGTACCCGTCGCCGGGCTGGTCGACGAGCTTGACCTGCGCGTCCGGGTACTTCTTCTCGAACGCCTTCACGACCCCGTTGAGGTAGTCCGTGTAGGTCGGCGTGAGGGCCCAGGTCTGCAGGGTGATCGACCCGCTGACCTTCCCGTCACCGCCGCCGGTGCTGGCGGTGCCGCCGCTCGAGCAGCCGGTGAGGACGAGGGCGGTCGCTGCGGCGCCTGCCAGGATCGCGGCCACTCGGCCCGACGTGGTGCGGTGGGTGCTTCTCATCGTTGCTGACTCCTTCGTCGAGCTGCTGAACCGGTTCAGCGATGTGCGCCGAACCCCTGCGTGACGGCGACGATGCCTGACTAAAGCGCTATAGTCAACCCCGTGGCCACAGGACGTCGAACGACGATCGCGGACATCGCAGCCCGGGCTGGCGTGTCCATCAGCGCCGTGTCGTTCGCACTGAACGGGCGCCCGGGCGTCTCCGAGGCGACACGCGAACGGGTGCGCCAGGTGGCGCGGGACCTCGACTGGCAGCCGCACACCGCCGCGCGGGCCCTCGGCGGCGCGAAGGCCGGGTCGATCGGCTTCGTCCTCAACCGGCCGGCCCGCACCCTGGGCACCGAGTCGTTCTTCGGCGACCTGATCTCCGGCATCCAGCTCGGTCTGACCGGCACCCACATCGGCATGACGCTGCTCGTCGCCCGTGACGCCGAGGAAGAGCTCGAGACCTACCGCGACTGGTGGCGCGGACACCGCGTCGACGGCGTGATCGTGATCGACCCGCGACGGGACGACGACCGACTGCGCCTGCTCGCCGAACTCGGCATGCCGTCGGTCGTCGTCGGCTCGCACCCCTCGCCAGCCGGGACCGCGCCCAGCGTCTGGATCGACGACTCCGACGCCACCGACACGGTCCTGCGCTACCTGCGCGCCCTCGGACACCGGCGGATCGCGCAGGTCTCCGGGCCACCCGAGTTCGAGCACACCGCACTGCGGATCGACCGGGTGCGGGCGTTCGCCGGCGCGGGCGACGACCCCGACGACCGGACCGAGTCCGTGCCGACCGACTACTCCGCCGAAGCCGGCGCCGCAGCCACCCGCCGTCTGCTCTCGGCAGCGACCCGACCGACCGCGATCGTCTTCGACAACGACGTCCTCGCCGTCGCCGGGCTCGGCGTCGCCAGCGAGATGGGCGTGCGGGTGCCGCAGGACGTCTCGATCGTGTCGTTCGACGACTCGGCGATGATCCGGCTCGTCCGGCCCGCGATCACCTCGCTGACGCGTGACACCGTCGAGCTCGGACAGCGGGCCGCCGTCCTGCTCCGGGAGCAGATCGAGTCCGACGCTCCCCTGCCGTCACGCCCGGGCCCCGAACTGACCCTGAGCGTCCGCGAGTCCACCGCCCGCATCACCCCCTGATCTGGTCGCCGGGTCGTCCCGGACACGCCGGAGCGCACGCGGGACTTGATGCCGCGTTCGAACACATGTTCGAATACGACGGTGGGACGGCGTCGCGAGAACCGGTGGCAGCCCCCGGAACACCCGGAGGTGGAACGCCCGAGCGCCTTCACCCTGTCGGAGGAGGCCCGGGGCGGCGACGTCTGCCACGCGGTCACCCCGATCCCGGTCTGGGCGTGGGTGCAGTTCCCGACCTTCCACGTCCGCGTGAAGGCCTTCGCCCGCAGCTGGACCCGCGACGCCGTCCTGGTCGAGTGGGCGCAGTTCGGGCAGCAGGCCGACGCTTGGATCTGGCGCTCGGCCGTCAAGCACCGGACCCTGCGCCCGGTCGATCCCCGGACCGGGCACGCGCCCACGAACGGCAGCCGGTCCGACCCACGCCCCGCGCGATCGCGTTCTCCGGAGTCCGCATGACGCACTGCGTTGACTTCCCGTCCGCCGACGAGGATCGTTCGTGACACGCCGGTTCGTGGAACTACTCGATCATCGAGACATCCGGCCGGACCGCAGGGAGGAGGCACCGTGAAGAAGACCGACGTGCCCTCCTGGGTCGCCCACGTGCTCACCCCGCCCGAGGTCATCGCCGCCTACGTCGACCGCCGGGTCAACGACCCGTCGCTGCTGTCCGGTGTGCAGGCGGAGCCCACGTACGCGGACTTCCTCCGCGCCGAGTAGGCGCCGAGTCACCGGCACCGCGACGCCCGGTCAGGTCGACGCGTCGAGCCGTCAGGCCGCCCCGTCATGTCGTCGCGACGCCCCGTCAGGCCGCCGCGACGCCCCGCCGCGACGTGAGCGTGACCCCGGCGCTCGCCGCGGTGACACAGACCAGGGCGACGACCTCGAGCACCGACAGGGCCTCCCGCAGGACCACCAGGCCGGCGAGCGCCGCGATCGCCGGGCCGAGGCTCTGCAGCACGCCGAACACCCGCGTCGGCATCCGGCGGAGCGCGGACATCTCGAGGGCGTAGGGCAGCACGCTCGACAGCAGTCCGACGACGGCGAACACGATGAGCAGCGTCGGGTCACCGGCGACCCCGGCGACGGCTGGCCGCAGTCCGAACGGCAGCGCCACCACCATCGCGACGAGCATCGACACCGCCAGCCCGTCGATGCCGGGGATCGCCGCGCCGACCCGGCGGTTCATCACGATGTAGGCAGCCCAGCACCCGGCGGCGAGGACGGCGGCCACGACTCCCCCGACGTCACCGATCGCGGACGGTCCGACGCCGAGCAGCACCACGCCGGCGAGCGCCAGTGCCGCCCAGACCGCGTCGCGCCAGCGCCGGGTGTGGGCGAGGGACAGGGTCAGCGGGCCGAGGAACTCGATCGTCACGGCGACGCCGATCGGGATCGTCGCGAAGGCCACGTAGATGAACAGGTTCATGCCACCGAGGGCGAGACCGAGCAGGACCGCAGCGAGCCACTGGGCACGCGTCCAGTGTCGGACGCGCGGGCGGACGACGAGCGCCAGGACGACCGCACCGATGACGAGCCGGAGTGTGGCGGCCCCGACCGAGCCGACCTCGTCGAAGCGGGTCTTCGCGACCGCGGCGCCGATCTGCACGGACAGCATCGCGGTGAGGGCCAGCAGCGGTGCCGGGACCCGGTTCATCCGAGGTAGGCCAGGACCGCCAGGACACGGCGGTGGTCCTCGCCGGTGTCCTCGAGCGCGAGCTTGCCGAAGATGCTCGTGACGTGCTTCTCGACCGCACCGGTGCCGATCACGAGCGCGCGGGCGATGGCGGCGTTGGTGCGGCCCTCCGCCATCAGGCCGAGGACCTCGCGCTCGCGGGGCGTCAGCGCCGCCAGGGGGTCACGGCGGCGACTCATCAACTGGGTGACGACCTCGGGGTCCAGCACCGTGCCTCCCGAGGCGACCCGGCGGACCGCGTCGTCGATCTCGTCGAGCCGGGTGACGCGGTCCTTGAGCAGGTAGCCGATGCCGGCGCTGCCGGCGGCCAGGACGTCCTCGGCGTAGGCGGCTTCGACGTACTGCGAGAGCAGCAGGATGCCGGTCCGGGGTGCGATCCGCCGGGCCTCGACGGCGGCGCGGACGCCTTCGTCGGTGAAGGTCGGCGGCATCCGGACGTCCATCACGACGACGTCCGGTGTCAGCGTGGGCAGGGCCGCGAGGAACGAGGCCGGGTCGCCGAACTGGCCGACGACGTCGATGCCGGCTTCGTCGAGCACGCGGGCCAGGCCTTCGCGCAGCAGGACGGCATCGTCGACGACGACGGCCCGGATGCGGACGGCCCGGATGCGTGCTGCATCCGGGCCGTCGGTCATGCGGTCAGCCTAGCGGCGACGTGGTCCGCTCACGTGCGCGGGACGGGCACGCCGTTCAGGGCACCGAGCGGGATCCGCGCGGTCGCCTCGGTCGGTCCGCCGAGCGGGCTCGACACGGTCAGCTCGCCGTCCAGGGCCCGCATCCGGCCCATCAAGCCCTCGATGCCGTGCCCCTCGCGTGCAGTCGCTCCGCCGCGGCCGTCGTCCGTGACGCTGACCGTCAGGAACCAGGTGCCCGCGGTGTCGACGAGCAGCCCGAGGTACACCCCGGCCACCGAGGCACCGGCGTGCTTCGCGGTGTTCGTCAGCAGCTCGCTCACCGTGAAGTACACGTTCCGCTGGATCTCGGTCGCGAGCTCCAGCCCGTCGGGCAGGCGGATGTCGAGCCCGACCGGGATCGGCGAGCGGGAGCACAGCGCCTCGAGCGCGGCGACCAGCCCACGGTCGAGCAGGATCGGCGGCGCGAACCCGCGGGACAGCGCCCGGAGTTCGTCGAGCGCGTCCTGGGCGTGGCCCGAGGCCTCGCCGATCAGTCGCTTGGCCCGCTCCGGGTCCTCCTCGAACGACCGCTCGGCGGCGGCCAGGTCCATCCGCAGACGGACGAGTCGCTGCTGCGGCCCGTCGTGCAGGTCGCGTTCGATCTGCCGGAGCGCCTGCCCCTCGGCGGTCACCGCACCCGCTCGGGAGGCCTGGAGGCCCGCCACCCGCTCCTCGAGCACCTCGGCCCGGAACCCACCGAGCAGACCGTGGTCGATCCAGTAGTGCGCGAGCACCGAGCCGCGCAGCCAGAGCGGGAAGAGGACGACGCTCGCCGCCATCGACAGCAGGGCGAGGAAGAGCACGCCCGCACCGGAGCCGATGTCGTTCGGGTCGAGCAGGTAGCGACCGCCGATGACGTAGGCCAGGACGACGACGACCGGCCAGAGGAACCCGACGGCCAGCAGCAGCCCCGCACCGACGGTCACGACGGCGGCGAGCGGGTAGACGACGACCGCGTGCAGCAGGTACAGCCAGTAGTGCGGGTTCGCGACGGCCGAACCGGTGCGCGCCCACCAGTTCTGCTGCCACTTCGGCGTCCAGTCCACCGGGCGGATCGGCCGCGGGTCGGCCCAGCTCATCCGCAGCTTCTCGAACTGGCCGAGCCACCGGGCGACGAACAGCGCCACGAAGAACAGCAGCAGGGTGAACGGGTTGAACACGTCGCGGGAGCCGAGGCCGCCGATGCCCAGGATCGCGGGGAACGCGAAGTACAGGGTGCAGAGGAGCACCGCGGTGAGGGCCATGTACCCGAAGTCCCCCGGCGACCGACGCCAGGCCTCCCGGTAGAAGGCACCGGCGCTCAGCCGGCCACCACTGCCACCACTGCCACCACTGCCTCCGCTGCCTCCGCTGCCGGAGCGGATCGGGGCGTCCGGGCCGCGCCCGCCGGGCGTCGACCCGGTCGGCTTCGACGGCGGGGCCAGTGTCACGGGCGGGGTCGCGTCCCAGCCGCCGGGAGGCCCGCCAGGACCGGGTGCAGGGGCGGAGGGCATCGGGATGGTCGCTTCCGGTGTCGTGGTGTCGAGCGGGACGGTCTCGGCGTGGTCGGGCGAGGGCACGGCGTCGTCCAGTGGGACGGTGCGAGCCAGGTCGAGCCGGTCGGTGTCGGTCATGCATCGAGCCTCGCCCGGGAGCGGGCCCGGTCCCATCCTGCCGCCTCCCGGACCCGTGGTGGGGTTGTCCCCACCCTGGGCTCTCCACGGGCCGAGAACGGCTCTGGCCGCGGCGACCGGTGATGTGTAGAGTTCCGACACCGGACCGCACCGGGGACAGCACGACGCAGGACAGTTCGAGGGGGAACCATGCACGACACCACACGCGACCGACTGACGGCACTCGCCGCGATCGTCGCCGCACTCGTCCCGGCGTTCCCTGTGGTGGCCGAATGGCTGCAGTTCGCCCTCGTCCTGCAGGAGCAGTACTCGGTCACGTTCCGGATCGTGATGGTCGTCGGCATCATCGCCGCAGCCCTGGTGACGGTCCGTGCCCTCCGCGGTCGTGACCGCGTCCTGCTCGTCTTCGCCCTCGCCGCATTGAGCTACTCGGCGGCGAGCCTCGTGGCCAGCGCCATCTGGGGTCTCAGCAGCGTGCTGTTCATCGTGTCCTGGGTCCTGCTGTTCGTCTTCGGGCTCCTGCTCGTCGTGCGGACCAGGACCCGCACCACGACGGGCACCAGGACGGGCACCGCGGTGCGCAGCACCGCCGGTGCTGCGAGCGGTCGCTTCCACCGCGTCACCGCCTGGGCCGTGCTCGTCGGCGCGGCCGTGTGGCTCGCGTGGACGGTCGTCCAGCCGGTGCTCTTCACGCTCTGGATCCCGCCGCAGGACGCCCTGACCGCCGTGTTCGAGGTCCCGCAGGCCGCACTGCTCGTGGCCTGCATCGGCGCCGTGCTGGTGTTCGCGCCGCCGCTGGTCCGCCCGGTCCGCGACGCTGCCCGGCGGCTGTGGGAGACGGCCGACGTCCGCTGACGCCGACCGCCCCGCCCACTCCGGCAGACCGGCGGACCGGCGGACCGGCGGACCGGAGGACCGGAGGACCGGAGGACCGGCGGACCCAGTCCTCAGACGAGCGCCGCGGCGACCTCGGGCGACTCCGCCGGCACCGACCACGGGCGCTGCGTCATGCCGCTGTCGCCCCGGACCGACACGATCGCGCCGGAGTCGTCACGGGTGAACACGATGTCCTCGTCGATCGACCCGAACCGGTTCCCCGACGCCATCCGCAGCGTGTCGGCGTCGACGACGTCCAGCCGGACCGGGGACTCCGTCGGCACGGGCTGCGTCGGGTCGATCGCCAGCAGCCGGTCCCCGACGCGGGCGATGTCCGTGATGCCCTCGAAGGTGGTGAAGCGTCCGGTGTAGCGGTCGGTGTCGACGTCGGCCGGGACGGGTGCGCCGGGGGCGAGCTCGTCCGCGGCGGCGTCGAGCAGGTGCACGATACCGTACGCCAGCATCGTCGCCGGACCCGTGGCGCTGCTCGTCAGCACCGACACGACCAGCGAGGACGCGGGGTCGAAGACGGACTGCGTGATCTGCCCGGGGAACCCGCCGGAGTGGCCACGGACCTCCCGGCCGTTGATCCGGTCGACGACGAACCCGGCGCCGTAGCCGCGCGCGGCGGGGTCGCTGTCCAGGGCGCTCCACGCCTTCCGCTGGGCCAGGCGCTTGGCGTGGTCGGAGAGCAGCGAGCCTCGGCCGGGAACGTGTGCGGAGAAGTACCGGACCAGGTCCGAGGCAGTGCCGTGGAACCCGGTGGCCGCGGCGAGCGCCCCGGTCGTCACGTGCGGGACACGCTGCCGGGTGCGGGCGGTGTGCAGGCCGGTGTAGCCGACGACGTACTCGTCCTCGCGCGCCGGGTCGAACTCGGCGCCGGTGCCGGTGAGGCCGAGCGGCTCGGTGATCGCCGTGCGGACGTGCTCGGCGTAGCTGGTGCCGGTGACCGCCTCGATGACCAGGCCGAGCAGGCCGTAGCCCAGGTTCGAGTAGTTGAACGCCGACCCGACGGGCACCTTCGCGCCACCCGCGACGACGAGGGCGATCAGTTCGTCGGCGTCCGGGAACGGGTGTGCCAGAGCCCAGTGGTCACCGTCGGCGCCGTCGCGGACGACCCCGGCACCCATCTCCATGAGCTCACGGACCGTGGCGTCGGCGATCGGCGACCCGGCCTCGACCAGGGCGGGGACGAACGTGCCGACGGTGTCGTCGAGGCGCAGGGCACCCTGGTCGGCGAGCTGGAGCAGAGCGGTGGCCGTGAAGGTCTTCGAGTGCGAGGCGATCCGGAACAGGTCGCTGTTCGTCAGCCGACGGCCGGCCTCGACGTCCGCGTACCCGAACGCGTCGGCGAAGAGCTCCTGACCCTCGAACCCGACGGCGACCTGCACGCCCGGCAACCGCAGCTGCCACACCTTGTAGGCGATCCACTCGCGGACGTAGGGCAGGACGGACTCGTAGGCAGCGCGCTTCTCCATGCCGGACAGCCTGGCATGTGCCACGCTCGTCGCATGCGGCACACACCCTCCTTCCTGATGACCGAGGTCGACGAGGTCCGACGGCTCATCGACGGGAACCCCTGGGCGACGATCGTGTCGCACACGGCCGCGGGGCTGGTGGCGTCGCACTACCCGTTCCTGCTCGAACCGAGCGCCGACGACGAACTCGTCCTGGTGTCCCACGTCGGCCGTCCGGACGAGGTCGCGCACGAGCTCGGGCAGCACGAGGTCCTGGTCGTCGTGCAGGGCCCGCACGGCTACGTCTCCCCCGCCTGGTACCCGCCGGAACAGTTCGTGCCGACCTGGAACCACACCACCGCGCACCTGTGGGGCACGCCGGAGATCCTGTCCGACGACGAGAACTTCCGGGTCCTCGGTGACCTGGTCGACCACTTCGAGCGGGCGATGCCGTCCCCCGTGTCGCTCGACGTCGACGAGGACACCGCCCGCCGCATCGCCCGCGGCACCGTCGGCATCCGACTGCGGGTCACCCGGTTCGACGCGCGCGCGAAGCTCAGCCAGAACAAGGCACCCGAGGTCGTCGACCGGGTGATCGCGGGCCTCCGTGCCGACGGTCCGTACGCGGCGCCGGCACTGGCGGACGAGATGGAGCGGGTGCGGACACGCTCCGTGGACGTGCGCGCCGACGGGCGGGAGGCACGGTGACGGTCGTCCTGCTCCGCACCGTCCGGCGGGTGGGGACGTCCGGCGCCCCGGCCGACGTGCTCGTCGTCGACGGGCGGATCGCCGCGATCGGGCCCGCCGGGACGGTCGACGTGCCGCGCGCCGCCGACGTCCCGCCCGGCACGGTGCTCGACGTCGAGGTCGTCGAGGCCGACGGCGCCTGGCTCGGCCCCGGCCTCCGCGACCACCACGTGCACTTCGACCAGTGGGCGCTCATGCGGCAGCGTGTCGACGTCCAGGACTGCACCTCCGCCGAGGAGACCGCGGACCGCCTCGCCGACGCGGCCCGGACCGCGCTGCCGGACCACGTCCTCGTCGGTCACGGCTACCGGGACGGGCTCTGGCCCGCACCCGCACGACGCGAGTTGCTCGACCGAGCCGCCGCGGGCCTCCCGGTCGTCGTCGTGGCCGCGGACCTGCACGCCGTCTGGTGCAACACGCGTGCCCTCGCGCACTTCGCCGGTCTGCTCGGCCGTGCCCTGCCCGCCGCGGCGGACGGCGTCCTCCGCGAACAGGACGCGTTCGACGTCACCGGCGCACTGTCCCGCGTCCCCGACGAGCTGCTCGACGCCGCCGTCGAGGAAGCGGCCGACGCCGCCGCCCAGCGCGGGGTGACCGGGGTCGTCGACCTCGAGATGGTCTTCGGACTCGACCGGTGGGCGCGCCGGATCGCGGCCGGCACGGACGGCATCCGCGTCGCCTCCGGGGTCTACCCGGGCGAGCTGGACGACGTGGTGGCCCGCGGCCTCCGCACCGGCGACGTCGTCCCGGGCACCCGTGGGCTGCTGACGATGGGGCCGTTCAAGGTGATCACCGACGGATCCCTCGGCACCCGGACCGCCGCCACCTCGGACGGCGCGGGGCTCCTCACCTGGACCCCCGAGGACCTGGTCCCCGTCCTCCGCCGTGCCGTCGCCGCCGGGCTGGTCCCCGCCGTGCACGCCATCGGCGACCGCGCCGTCACGCTCGCCCTCGACGCGTTCGAGACCGTCGGCACCCGCGGCACGATCGAGCACGCCCAACTGCTGCTGCCCGAGGACGTCCCCCGGTTCGCGCAGCTCGGGGTCGTCGCCTCGGTGCAGCCCGAGCACGCGATGGACGACCGCGACATCGCCGACCACCACTGGGCGGGCCGCACCGACCGGGCGTTCCCGTTCGCGTCCCTCGAGCGCGCCGGAGCCCGGATGCAGCTCGGCTCGGACGCCCCCGTCGCGCCGCTCGACCCGTGGGTGGCGCTCGCCGCCGCCGTCGGGCGGGACCGCGACGGCCGCAGCCCGTGGCACCCGGAGCAGCGGATGTCGGCGCTCGCCGCGTGGCGGGGCAGCACCGACGGACGCGTCGGCGTCGCCGTCGGTGACGTCGCCGACCTGGTCCTCGTGCCGGCCGACCCGCTCACGGCGACGTCGGCCGCGCTCCGCACGATGCCGGTCCTGGCCACGGCCGTCGCCGGCCGCTGGACCCACCGCGCGCTGTAGGTCCTGGCTACTTCTGGTCCTTCGGGCACCAGTAGAGCTTGCGGCCGGCCATGTCGGCGATCCGGATCTCGGTGCCGCAGACCCGGCAGGGCTCCCCCTGGCGGTGGTACACCCAGTGGCGGTCCTTGCGGGAGCGCAGCGCCTTCTTGTGGTCGGCGTCGGACAGGCCGTCCATCGTCAGCATCAGGCCGTCGCGGACGCCGTCGTGCAGCAGCTTCGACCAGTCCGCCCAGAGCGCCTTCGCCTGCTTGACGGTGATCTTCTTCCCCACCTTGTACGGGTCGAGCCGCTGCCGGAACAGCAGCTCGGCGCGGTAGATGTTGCCGATGCCGCTCACCACGGACTGGTCCATCAGCAGCTGCCCGATCGCCACGTTGCGCTTCCGGACGTTCTCGACGAAGACCTTCTCGGCCTCGGGACCGTCGTCGTTCATCGGGTCCGGACCGAGCTTGTCGAGCGCACGCTGCACCCCGGCCGGGTCCTCGACGACACAGGCGGTCGGCCCGCGGAGGTCGGCGACGGTGTCCTCGGTGAGCAGCCGCACACGCACCTGGCCGACCGGGTCCGGCGGGAACGCCTCGATCGGGTCTTCGTTCTTCTCCTGCTCGGCCATCCGGTAGCGGGCGAGCCGCGGGGCACCGATCGAGGACAGCGACTCCTCGCGGTCGTCGTCGTCCGACAGCGCCTCGGCGGTGGAGATCACGCCGGCGAAGTCCCACGCGCCGTACAAACCCAGGTGCACCCGGAGGAACAGGTCGTCCTCGAACTCCAGGAACATCTGCTTGCCGACGGCCCGGGAGGCGATCAGCTCCTTGCCGTCGAGCTGCGCGGCCCCCGCGGCGAACCGGCCCTGGGGGCTGGACACCTCGCAGCGCTTGCCGACGAAGTGGCGGGTGAACTGGTTGGCGATCCTGTGGACGGAGTGACCCTCGGGCATGGCTCCAGTTCTACCCGGTGCCGCTGACGGGTCGTGTCCCCCGACCGGCTCCTACGCGTCGACCTGCTTGCCGGCGATCGTGCCGGTCTGCTCGTACTCGGCGAGCTGCGCGATGCGGCGGGCGTGCCGTTCCTCGCCCGAGAACGGCTCGGCGATGAACAGGTCGACGAAGCGGATGGCCTCTTCCTCGGTGTGCTGGCGCGCCCCGATCGAGATGACGTTCGCGTCGTTGTGCTGGCGGGCGAGGACCGCGGTCGACTCGTTCCACACCAGAGCGGCCCGGACGCCCTCGACCTTGTTCGCGGCGATCTGCTCGCCGTTGCCGGACCCACCGAAGACGACACCGAGCGCCTGGACGCCGGCACGCTGGTCCTGCACCACGGCGTGCGCGGCATTGATGCAGAACGAGGGGTAGTCGTCGAGCGGCTCGTACGCGGTCGGACCGTGGTCGACGACCTCGTGGCCCGCTCCGGTCAGGTGCGTGGCGAGGGTCTTGTTGAACTCGAGGCCGGCGTGGTCCGTTCCGAGGTGGATGCGCATGGACCGATCCTATTCCCGCGTCCGTAGCGGCCGGACCGGTCCGACGACCCGGCCGACGGGCGGACGGGAGGCGCGGTGCCGGACCCGGGGCGGGCCTCCCGTCAGCGCTGCCGCACCACGACGACGACGTACCGGCACGGCTCGTCACCGGCGTTGCGGTACACGACGTCGGCGGGCTCGCCGAGCTCGATCCGGTCGCCCGCACCGAGCCGCGTCGTGGCCTCGCCGACCTGCAGTTCGAGGGTGCCGTCGACGACCCAGATGCAGTGCCGCAGGAAGGCGTAGGCACTGGCGGGGTAGGCGACCTCGCGGCCGGCGGGCAGACGGACCTCGGTGACGTCGGCGGGGAAGTCCGCGCTCGACAGGGGACGGCGGCGGTACCCGGTCTCCGGGTCGGTCCACGAGTCGGCCGAGGCGGCGCGCTGGATCCCACGGGCCTCGTCCGGATCACTGGCGCGGGGCACCTCGTGCTCGAGGGCGTCGTCGAGGAGCTGCGAGACCGTGAGGCCGAACGCTCCGGACAGGCGGCCGAGGATCGTCGCGGTCGGACTCGAGATGCCTCGTTCAACGCGGTTGATCATGGCGCGGGACACGCCGGACTCCTCGGCGAGCTCGGTGAGGCTCCAGCGGCGCTCGGTGCGGAGGCGCTGCAGGCGCTCCCCCAGGCGGCGCTGGTCGGCGTCGTCGGGGTGTTCCGGACCGCCGCGTTCCGCATCAGGGTGATCCGCGTCGGGGGTTGCGCCCGCGCCCTCCGGCTCGTCTACGATGTGAGACATGGCGACAGCATATGCGACGGATGCCGTCCGCGTCCGCGACTGCACCCCGGCCGACCTCGACGTCGTGCACGCGCTCCACGTCGACGCGGTCCTGCACTCGACCGCGATCTGGCAGGAGGTCCCGCATCCCCGCGCCTGGTTCGACACCTGGCTCGCCGAGCGGCAGGGCGACGGCTGGCCGGTCCTCGTCGCCGAGGTGGACGGGGTCGTCGCGGGCTACGCCACCTACTCCCAGTGGCGGCCGCAGCAGGGCTACCGGCTGACCGTCGAACACAGCGTCTACGTCGTCGAGTCGTTCCGCGGACGGGGCATCGCCTCGACGCTGATGGCAGCGCTCGTCGCCCGGGCCACCGCCGAGGGTCGGCACGTGATGATCGCCGGCATCTGCAGCGCCAACACCGGGTCGATCGCACTGCACGAACGGCTTGGCTTCACCACCGTCGCCGTCGTGCCCGAGGTCGGTCGCAAGGCGGACCGGTGGCTCGACCTCACGCTGATGCGCTTGCCGCTCAGCTGAGCCGGGCCGGCCCGCCGGGGCCCGCCCCGCCCGCCCAGGCAAGGCAAGGCAAGGCCGAGCCTCGGCCCAGCGGGCACTCTGCGGCGTCGTGGAGGCGCGCGGTGTCCGCGGAGCCGAGACTCGGCGAGCGCAGGCTGCGTGGCGGGGCCGGGCCGCGCCTCCCGTCAGTCGACCGTGTCGAAGACCGGGCCGGTCGTGCGCGAGCGCTTGAGCTCGAAGAAGCCCGGGTAGCGGGCCGCGGCGACGACGCCGTCCCAGAGGTCGAGCGCCTGCTGACCCTTCGGCGCCGGGGAGATGACCGGGCCGAAGAAGGCGACGCCGTCGACGGCGATGACGGGCGTGCCGACGTCCTGGCCGACCCGCTCGATGCCGTCGCGGTGGCTCTCGCGCATCGCAGCGTCGGTCTCGTCGGTCCACGCGGCATCGGCGAGGTCGGCCTCCAGGCCGAGCTGCTCGAGCACGGCCGGCACGACCTGCTCGGGGTCCTTCTGCTGGCGGTGGTGGATCTGCTCGCCGAGGGCGTCGTAGAAACGCTTCACGACGTCCTGGCCGTGGCGGGCCTTCGCGGCCGTCACCAGACGCGAGTACACCTGGTTGCGCTCCATCGCCTCGCGGTACTCGGCGGGCATGTCCTCGTTGTGCTCGTTGAGGACGAAGAGGCTCATCACGTTCCAGGTGACGTCGAGGTCGCGGTGCTGCTCGACCTCACCCACCCAGCGGCTCGTCATCCACGCCCAGGGGCAGGTCGGGTCGAACCAGAACTCCACAGCAGTCCGGGTCGCATGAGGGTTCTCCACAGTCGTGTCAGTCACGGATCGCAGCGTACGCCCGCTCGCTAGGCTGGTCACGAGCCGTCCCGCCGACGCACGACGCCGAGCGGGACCCACCGACACGCGGACATCGATCGTCCGCGTCCGCAGCGAAGATGGAGCGTCCGTGCCCGGAGAGAACCTCACCAGAACCGAAGCCCAGGAACGTGCCGGCATCGTCAGCGTCCAGACGTACGACGTCGAACTCGACCTGACCCGCGGCGCCGACAGCTTCGGCAGCACCACCCGCGTGCGTTTCACCGCGACGCCCGGCGCCAGCACGTTCATCGACGCCATCACGAAGACCGTGCACTCGGTCACCCTGAACGGCACGGCGCTCGACGTCGACGCCGTGAACGACGGCGTCCGCATCCAGCTCGCCGACCTGCAGGAGCAGAACGAGCTCGTCGTGGTCGCCGACGCGCTGTACACGAACACCGGCGAAGGCCTGCACCGCTTCGTGGACCCCGTCGACGACGAGGTCTACCTCTACTCGCAGTTCGAGGTCCCGGACAGCCGCCGCATGTTCGCGGTGTTCGAGCAGCCCGACCTCAAGGCCGAGTTCCGCTTCACCGTGACCGCACCGGCGCGCTGGCAGGTCGTCTCGAACGCCCCCACGCCCGAGCCGCACGTCGACGGCGACCACGCCACGTGGACGTTCCCGCCGACCGCGAAGATCTCGAGCTACATCACCGCGCTGGTCGCCGGCCCGTACGAGGTCGTGCGCAGCGAGCTCACCAGCCGTGACGGCCGCACCATCCCGCTCGGGGTGTTCGCTCGGAAGTCGCTGGCCGAGTACCTCGACCCGGAGTACGTCTTCGACATCACCCGCAAGGGCTTCGCGTTCTTCGAGGAGAAGTTCGACGTCGCGTACCCGTTCGAGAAGTACGACCAGCTCTTCGTGCCGGAGTTCAACGCCGGCGCGATGGAGAACGCGGGCGCGGTGACCTTCACCGAGACCTACGTGTTCCGCTCGAAGGTCACGGACGCCATCAAGGAGCGCCGGGTCGTCACGATCTTGCACGAACTCGCGCACATGTGGTTCGGCGACCTCGTCACCATGAAGTGGTGGAACGACCTGTGGCTCAACGAGTCCTTCGCCGAGTGGGCGTCGACGATCGCCACGGCCGAGGCCACCGAGTGGACCGAGGCCTGGACGACGTTCCAGGCGATGGAGAAGTCCTGGGCCTACCGGCAGGACCAGCTCCCCTCGACGCACCCGATCGTCGCGACGATCAACGACCTCGAAGACGTCCAGGTCAACTTCGACGGCATCACCTACGCGAAGGGCGGCTCGGTCCTCAAGCAGCTCGTCGCGTGGGTCGGCATCGACGCGTTCTTCGCGGGCGTCTCGGCGTACTTCAAGAAGCACCACCACTCCAACACGGAGCTGGCCGACCTGCTCGTCGAGCTCGAGTCCACCAGCGGCCGTGACCTGTCCGAGTGGTCGAAGCTCTGGCTCGAGACCGCCGGCGTGAACACCCTGCGCCCGGAGATCGAGACCGACGCCGACGGTGTCATCACGTCCTTCGCCGTGCTGCAGGAAGCCCCGGCCGACCACCCGACGCTGCGCCCGCACCGCCTGGCCATCGGCGTGTACTCGTTCACGAACGACGCCTCGGCCCCGTTCGGCGCTGACACCGCGTCCTCCGGCGGCAAGCTCGAGCGGGCACACCGCGTCGAGATCGACGTCGACGGCCCTCGCACCGACGTGCCCGAGCTCGTCGGCGTGCACCGCGGCGACCTCGTGCTGCTCAACGACGACGACCTGGCCTACGCCAAGATCCGCCTCGACGAGCAGTCCCGCCGCACCGCGATCGAGCACCTCGCGGCGATCGCGAACCCGCTCGCCCGTTCGATCGTCTGGGGTGCCGTCTGGGACGCCACGCGGGACGCCGAGTCCCCCGCCAGCGACTACGTGTCCCTGGCGCTCGGCAACATCGCGACCGAGACCGAGTCCACGACGATCCGGACCACGCTGTCGCAGCTCCTGCTGACCGCGCGGAACTACGTCGCACCGGCGAAGTCCGACAGCACCGTCCGCACCGTCGGCGACACTCTCTGGCAGCTCGCGTCGTCGGCCGAGTCCGGCTCCGACGCGCAGTTCCAGTTCGTGAAGTTCTTCGCGCAGATCCCCTCGACACCGGAGCACGTGGCGACACTGCAGGGCCTGCGCGACGGTTCGGTGACGCTGCAGGGGCTCGAGGTCGACACCGACCTCCGCTGGGAGCTGCTCGAGGGCCTCGTGCTCGCCGGCGCCGCGGGCAACGACGAGATCGACACCGAGCTCGCCGCCGACCGCACGGCCTCCGGCGAGCAGGCCGCCGCGCGTGCCCGGGCGACGATCCCGACCGCCGAGGGCAAGCTGGCGGCGTTCTCGTCCCTCGTGGACAGCGACGACGCACCGAACGCGATCGTCCGTCAGACCACGATCGGGTTCCAGCACGTGAACTCCCCGGTCGTGCTCGAGGGGCTCGTGTCGCGGTACTTCGACGTGATCACCCGCATCTGGGACGAGCGCAGCTACCACATCGCCGACACCGTCGTCACAGGGCTCTACCCCGCACCGCTGGCGTCGACGGAGCTGCGTGACGCGGCCGTGGCGTGGCTCGAGGCACACCCGGAGACGCCGGCCCTGCGCCGCATCGTCACCGAGAACCTCGCGGGCACCGAGCGGGCCCTCCGGGTCCAGGCGGCGGACGTCTGAGCCTGATGTGACCGGCGGCGAGGCCTCGGCGTTCCTCCAGGGACGCCGAGGCCTCGCCGCTTAGCATCGACCGGATCATGCTCTTGGCTGCAGATTCCCCTGACGTCTCGAAGTGGGCGTCGAACACCTTCACCCAGTTCGTCGACACCTGGCACGTCCCGATCATCATCGTCGTCGTCCTGCTCGCGGCGGTGATCCTCCGACTCATCCTGCGCCGGACCATCAAGCAGGTCGTCGACCGCATCGTCAACGGCGTGAAGAAGCGGCAGGGTGCTGCGGACACGCAGGCGCTCGTCGCCTCGCCGTTGCAGACCGCCCGGGTCGTCCAGCGCACCCGCACCCTCGGCAGCGTGCTCGAGAACCTCGCCACGGTCGTCGTCGCGGTCATCGCGTTCGCCATCGTCATCTCGACGGTGTTCCCCACCGCCGCCGTCGGCATCGTCGGTGGCGCCTCGGTCGTCGCCGCCGGCCTGGCGGTCGGCGCGCAGAGCATCGTCCGCGACATCCTGTCCGGCATCTTCATGATCCTCGAGGACCAGGCCGGCGTCGGCGACGTCGTCGACACCGGGCAGGCAACCGGCATCGTCGAGAACGTCGGCCTCCGTGTCATGCAGATCCGCGACGTCAACGGGATCCTCTGGTTCGTGCCGAACGGCCAGATCCTCCGTGTCGGCAACCTCTCCCAGGGCTGGTCGCGCGTCCTGGTCGACATCACCGTCCCCTACGACACCGACATCGACGCCGTGCAGGACGCCCTGCTCCACGCAGCCGTCACCATGTCGCAAGAGCCCCGGTGGCGCCAGCGGATCGTCGAGAAGCCCGAGATCTGGGGGCTGCAGTCGATCACCGACACCGGCATGGTGTTCCGTCTCGTCGTGAAGACCCGCGCCTCCGAACTCGACGTCGTCGGCCGTGAACTCCGGATCCGGTTGAAGCACAGCGTCGACGAACTCGGCGTGACCCTGCCTGCGATGTCGATGATCATGCCCGCCGGGTGGGAGAACGCGACGTCGGTGAACGGCCTGCGTCCGGTGCGGACCGCGCCCGTCCCGGCACCCACCAGGTCACGCAGCCAACGGCGGAATGTCTTCGGGCGTCCCATCCGCACCGGGGACGAACCCAGCACCGACCACGAGGACTCACCATGACCGGACCGTTACTACCCATCGGCCCGCCGGCCGGCGAGCCTGGGACCGGTGGGTCTGGCCTCGGCGGCGTTGCCGGTGGCGTCGGCGGCGTGCCCGCGCAGCCCGTCACGCTGCGCGTCGGCCTCGGTGGTGCGGCGGCGAGCGGCTCGCTCTTCGACCGCATCGGCGGCGCCCCGACCTTCGACCGCCTGGTGCGCCGCTTCTACGAGGGCGTGCAGCAGGACGAGGTCATCTGGCCGATGTACCCGGCTGAGGACCTCGAGGGCGCGATCTGGCGCCTGTCGCAGTTCCTGCAGCAGTACTGGGGCGGACCGTCGACGTACAGCGAGCAGCGCGGGCACCCCCGGCTGCGGATGCGGCACAACCCGTTCCGCATCACGCCCGAGGCCCGCGAGCACTGGCTACAGCACATGCACGACGCGGTCGAGTCGCTCGGCCTCGCCCCGCTCGACGAGGCTGAGCTCTGGGGCTACCTGGACCGTGCAGCCCACGCGATGACGAACTCGTTCGACTGACCTCGGCGCTGGCCTGGCTCGTCGGCGTGGAGCGTCGGCGTGGTGCGTCGGCGTTATCCGTCCGTCTGGCTGTCGTCCTGACGAGTCGCCCACGATCGGGTCATCCCCGATCGGGCCGCTCGCCGATCGGGCGGGTCCTGACGTTCCATGCGACGGACGGGAGGCCCGTGGCGGATCCGCCACGGGCCTCCCGTCCGTCTCCTCGTCAGTTCCACACTGGGCGCGGTGGCCGGGTGTCGTCGGGTCAGTCGGCGCGGTAGCCGTTCCGGAGTTCCTCGACGAGGGTCGGCCGGGACGGCTGCCAACCGAGGCTGCGGGCGTACGCGCCGGTCGCCGCCTGGTCGAGCAGCAGGGCGTCCGCGAAGTCGGTGCCCAGTCGTGCGCGCGACTCGTCGGCGGACTCCGCGACCACTGACGCAGCGGAGCCGGGGTGTCCGTCGCTGCTGGGCTGTCCCTCGTCGCCAGCCTGTCCCTCGACGCCGGCCTGGGCGAGTTCGCGGACCGTGGGGTTGTGACCGGACGCCGCGACGAGGTACCCGTCCTGGTCGGCGCGCTCGACGGCGAGGACGTAGAGCTCGGCCAGGTCGTCCACGTGCACCGTCGTCCAGCGCTGCGTGCCGTCGCCCACCAGACGGACCGGGGTCGGGGCGTCGCTCGCCGGGACGAACATCGTCGGGATGCCGGCACCGCGGCCGTACACGATGCCCGGCGCGACGACTGTCGTGCGCACGGCGCTCGTCCGGACGCGGGCCTCGTTCGCTGCCCGCCACGCGGTGAGGGCCGGCGGCGCCACGGGCGACGCCTCGGTGATGTCGCCGGACGCCCCGAAGGTGAAGATGCCGCCGGTGTGGACGAACGGCTTCGCGGTGCCCTCGAGTGCCGTCAGGACGGTCGCGATGAAGTCGGGGTCGACGTCCTCGGCCGAGGCGGTGTGCACGACGGCGTCGGCCTGCTCCGCCAGACGGGCGACGAGCGCGAGGTCGGTGAGGTCTCCGACGATTGCGGTTGCGCCGACTTCCTCTGCTCGGGCGGCCTTCTCGTCCGAGCGGAGGACGGCCGTGACGGTGTGGTCGTGGGCGATGAGTGCGCGGAGGACGGCGGAGCCGATGTACCCGGACGCACCGGTGAGGAAGACGTGCATGCCCCGCAGCCAACCACCGTCATCTGCTGGCGCGCTGGTTGCTCCGGCGGCGACGAGGGTCTAGGAGCTCAGGGTCCAGGCGCGACGCTTCACGAGCACGTGCCCGCGGGAGGTGGTGAGGCGACTCCACGGACCGGTCTCGAACAGCCGCACCGGCTCCGTGCCGAGGAACCCGAGGCTCTCCGCAGCGAACCCCGCGCCGGCGGGCAGGTGTTCGACACCGTCGATCGGCCGACCCCACACCTCGGAGCGGACACGCCGGACGATGGACTCGCCGGAGCTCGCCGGTACAGCGGCAGCGACCTCGTCGATGCCCTGCCGCGCTGCACGGTGCAGGAGTTCCGCGGACACGTCGGGCAGCGGCGCCCATCCCCCGCGGGGCGGCGAGATCGCTGCCCAGGTGACGGTGTGGACCTCGAGCGGCAGCTCGACCTCGATCGGCGTGGCCCGCGTCGGGTCGGCACTCTCGACGTCGGCAGCGTCCTGTGCCTCAGCGAGCAGGCGCAGGCGCTCCTGGAACGACCGCAGCGGCACGACGACGTCGATGTGCTCCGGCTGCGTCAACGCGAACGTCCGGAGCCCGAGCACGGTCGGCAACTCGTCGAGCAGTCCGAGCGGGTACAGGATCGCCGTGTAGACGGCCAGGACGCCGGAGTCGGCGATCAGACGGACCGACCCGTCCTCGATCCGAGCGGCCCGCCCGAGGTAGGTGCGGAGATCGCCGAGCGACGCGGCGTCAGGGAGGGTGAACGAGCTGCTCATGTCGCGTCTGATCCTAGCCGGGGGCGGTTCCGCGCTCGCTGGCCACGGCGTCCCCGTCCGCTCCCCCGACCTCGACGGCCGTGACGACGCCACCTGCCCGTTCGTAGACTGACGGCGTGAACCGCGAACCCGACTTCCTCTCCACGCTGCGACTCGAGGACACCGGAGCCAGCACCCGCGAGACGATCCTGACGGGGGCCAGCCACTGGTCCCCGGGCGGCCGCGTGTTCGGAGGGCAGGTCCTCGCGCAGTGCATCGTCGCCGCCCAGGCCACGATCGAGGGGCGGGACATCCACTCCGTCCACGGGTACTTCCTCCGACCCGGCGCGATCGACGTCCCGATCACGTTCGGTGTCGAGCGGATCCACGACGGCCGGTCCTTCGCCACCCGCCGAGCGCAGGCGTACCAGAACGGCGTCCCGATCTTCTCGATGATCGCGTCCTTCCAGACGCCGGACTTCGGCGCCGAACACCAGGACCCGTTCCCCGCGGACGTGCCGGATCCGGAGTCACTGCCGTCGGCTGCATCCGTGCTCGCGTCCATCGACCACCCGACCGCGCAGGCCTGGGCGGAACGGTCGATCGACATGCGGCACGTCGAGGGCTCGGTCTACGTCGACGTGCAGGGCGCGCGGGTCGCACACCAGGCGGTGTGGTTCCGCGTCGAACGTGACCTGCCGGACGACCCTGCCCTGCACCGCGCGGTCCTCGCCTACGCGAGCGACCTGTCGCTCCTCGAGCCGATCATGCGTCGGCACGGGATGGCTTGGGGGACGCCGGGCGTGAAGCTCGCGAGCCTCGACCACGCGATGTGGTGGCACCGCGACGGTCGAGCCGACGAGTGGGTGCTGTACGCGCAGGAGTCGCCGAGCGCGCAGGGCGGCCGAGGCTTGGCGCTGGGCAGGATGTTCTCCCGCGACGGGCGGCTGCTGGCCACGGTCGCGCAGGAGGGCATGATGCGTGTCCCCGCGGACGACTGACCGAGACCGCCCGGGCGACTCACCGAACCTGGCGGACGACTGACCGAAGCTCGGCGGACCGCGGTCGATCAGGCCAGATGGCAGGTGCGGTCGGCGCGGGACCGGACCTGTCCGTACAAGGCCGGCCTGGACCGGTCACGGCCGCGAGAACGACACCGGCGGCTCGACGTACTGCTCGCAGGCGGCACGCTCGACGTCGGTGAGGCGCCGCGGCCGGTTGGTCTCCGCATCCACCAAGACGAGCGTCGTGGTGGCGCGCGTGTAGAGCTCGGCCGGCTCGTGGCCGACCGGCGACCTGACCTCGTACGAGATGTCGAGGCTGGCACCACCCATCCGCCCGATCCACAGCTGGATGTCGAGCGGTCGACGGAAGTACGGCGTCGAGGCGAGGTACTCGAGGCGCTGGGCCGCGATCACCGTCATGGTCCCCGATCCGGGCCGGCCGTCGATCACCGGCTCCGGCGCGGACCCCGACTCGTCGACCTCGTCGGGGTCCGGCGCCCAGAACGCCAGCACACGTGCTTCTTCGAGCAGCCGGAGCATCGCCGAGTTGTTGACGTGCCCGTAGGCATCGATGTCACTCCAGCGGATGCGGATCGGAGCGTGCAGGCGTGCCACCGGGACTAGTCCCGGGTGAGCTTGCGGTACGTCGCGCGGCCGGGCTTCGCAGCGTCGGCCCCGAGGCGCTCGATCTTGTTCTCTTCGTAGGCCTCGAAGTTGCCCTCGAACCAGTACCAGTTCGGCGTGCCGTCCTCGTTCAGGCCTTCCCAGGCGAGGATGTGCGTCGCGATGCGGTCGAGGAACCACCGGTCGTGGGTGATGACCACGGCGCAACCGGGGTACTCGAGCAGCGCGTTCTCCAGGCTGCCCAGCGTCTCGACGTCCAGGTCGTTCGTCGGTTCGTCGAGGAGCAGCAGGTTGCCGCCCTGCTTGAGCGTCAGCGCCAGGTTCAGGCGGTTCCGCTCACCACCGGAGAGGATGCCGGCGCGCTTCTGCTGGTCCGGGCCCTTGAAGCCGAACTGCGAGACGTACGCACGGGACGGGATCTCGGTCTTGCCGACCTGGATGTAGTCGAGCCCGTCGGACACGACCTCCCACAGGTTCTTGTTCGGGTCGATGCCGCCACGGCTCTGGTCGACGTACGAGATGTCGACCGTGTCGCCGATCTTCAGCGTGCCGCCGTCGAGGGGCTCGAGGCCGACGATCGTCTTGAAGAGGGTGGTCTTGCCGACGCCGTTCGGGCCGATCACGCCGACGATGCCGTTGCGCGGGAGCGTGAACGACAGGTCGCCGATGATGACGCGCTCACCGAACTGCTTGTGCAGCTTCTCGGCGTCGATGACCTGCGAGCCCAGACGCGGGCCGACGGGGATGACGATCTCCTCGAAGTCGAGCTTGCGCGTGCGCTCGGCTTCGGTGACCATCTCCTCGTAACGAGCGAGACGGGCCTTGGACTTGGCCTGACGGCCCTTCGTGTTGCTGCGCACCCAGTCGAGCTCGGAGGTCAGGCGCTTGGCGAGCTTCGCGTCCTTCTTGCCCTGGACCTCGAGACGAGCGCGCTTCTTCTCGAGGTAGGTCGAGTAGTTGCCCTCGTACGGGTAGAGACGACCACGGTCGACCTCGGCGATCCACTGGGCGACGTGGTCCAGGAAGTACCGGTCGTGGGTCACGGCGAGGACAGCACCGTGGTACTGCTGCAGGTGCTGCTCGAGCCACTGCACGCTCTCGGCGTCCAGGTGGTTGGTGGGCTCGTCGAGCAGCAGCAGGTCGGGCTTCTGCAGCAGGAGCTTGCAGAGTGCGACGCGGCGCTTCTCACCACCGGACAGGTGCGTGACGAGCTCGTCGCTCGGCGGGCACTGGAGCGCGGCCATGGCCTGCTCGAGCTGCGAGTCGAGGTCCCACGCGTCGGCCGCGTCGATCTCTTCCTGCAGGGTGCCCATCTCGGCGAGCAGCGCGTCGAAGTCGGCGTCCGGCTCGGCCATCAGCGCGGAGATCTCGTTGAAGCGTGCGAGCTTCCCGTGGATCTCGCCGACGCCTTCCTGGACGTTCTCGAGGACCGTCTTCGTCTCGTCGAGCTCGGGCTCCTGCATGAGGATGCCGACGGTGAAGCCCGGGGTCAGCTTCGCCTCGCCGTTCGAGGGCTGGTCGAGCCCCGCCATGATCTTCAGGATCGTCGACTTGCCGGCACCGTTCGGCCCGACGACGCCGATCTTGGCGCCGGGCAGGAACGACATCGTGACGTCGTCGAGGATCAGCTTGTCACCGACCGCCTTGCGGGCGCGGACCATCTGGTAGATGTACTCAGCCATATCGCTCCAAGTGTAGTGACGACACCGGGTCCCCGTGGGCGCGGTGTCGAGATCAGGCCGCGTCGAGCCCCAGCGGGTGCTCCGGCGGCTCGTCGGCATCGGGATGCAGCAGTGCGGCGACGGTGTCGTCGGTGCCCTGGTGGTCGTCGGGGTGGGTGTCGTCCGGTGCTGCGTCCACCGGCGGATGCGCGGCGTCCGGGGTGTCGTCGTGGACCTCGCCGGTCTCGTGGTCGACCCGCGGTGACGTCCCGGGAGCAGCGGTCGCCTCGGTCACGTGCCGCGGGAGCCGCATCCAGTTGCTGATCCCCCACGCCAGGTCGTGGCCGATGCCCTCGGCGTCGATCTCGACGCTCGTCCCACCGCGGCCGTCACGCTCCCAGTTCCGGATGCGGAGGCGCCCGGTGACGACCACCCGGTCCCCCTTGCTCAGGGACCGGTTGACGTTGGCGGCGAGGGACCGGAAGGCGGTGACGGTGTACCAGTTGGTCGGACCGTTGCCCCAGGTCGACGTCTGGCGGTCCCAGCGGCGGGACGGCGAGGCGAGCCGGAGACTCGTGATGGCGATGCCCGTCTCGGTGACGAGGTGGCGGGGCTCGGTGGCGACGATGCCGCAGACCGTGATCGTGTCGTTCATGCGTCGATCGTCGGCCAGCGCAGACGCCTGCGGGCCGCCGTCGACGACGATGTGGAGAAGAGGCCCCGATCACGCTCCCTGTGCAGGAAGGTGATCGGAGCCTCCAGTCCGGATCAGTGTGCGCGGAACTCGGGCCGGTCCGCGAGCGGACCCATCGCCTTGTGCACCGCGCCCTTGGCGGACTGGAGCGACGGGTAGGTCCCGCCCGGGCCACGTCGCCCGTACAGCTCCACACGGAACCCGTCGGCGTCGCGGTGGATGGTGCCCACCGCGCCTGCCGGTCCGACGGCGACCCAGGTCCCCGTCGTCGCGTCCGCGTTCTGCAGCGTGTCGTTCGTCATCGTGCGACCACCTCCTCGTGGCCCCGACGCCCCGTCGTGTCAGGACGCCAGGATGTACCGACTGTATGCCTTGCGCACCTTGTTGACCTTCGGGAGCGCGACCGCCAGACAGTAGCCCTGCCCCGGGTTCTTCGCGAAGAAGTCCTGGTGGTGCTCCTCGGCACGGTGGAACTCCCCGAGCGGTTCGAGCGTGGTCACGATCCCGCCGTCCCAGACGTCGGACGCGCGCGCGATCGCCTGCTCGAACAGCGCGCGCTGCTCGTCGTCCGCCGGGAACATCGCCGAGCGGTACTGGGTCCCGACGTCGGCACCCTGACGGTTCAGCTGGCGCGGGTCGTGGAGGGTGAAGAACACGTCGAGGACGACCTGCGCCGGCAGGACGGACTCGTCGAACGTGACGGCGACGGCCTCGGCGTGGCCGGTCGTCCCGGTGCACACCTGCTCGTACGTCGGGTGCGGGTCGCGCCCGCCGACGTAGCCGGACACGACGTCCTGCACGCCCTGCAGCGTGCGGTACACCGCGTCCAGACACCAGAAACACCCACCTGCGAGCACGAACGTGGTCATGGTCAGGACCTGCCTTCCGGGGCTCGGGAGAGCCGTTGCGAGAACTGTCCTCCACAACGCCGGGAGGCCCGTGCGTCTTCCCCAGGTCGGGACGCGGCCCGACGACATGTCGGTGGTCGAACGTACCTTCGAGACACACCCCACGACCAGGAGGCCCCCATGCAGACGACGACGGACGCCCGGCTCAGCATCCACTCGCCTCGACCGGTGGCCCGGTCCCGCGGGGACCTCCGCATCCTCGACGTGCGCGACGACCTGAGCCGCGTCACACGCGCCAACGGCGAGATCGTCGGGTACGTGGACCGCGTCGACGTTGCCGGGGACACCGCGTACCGAGCCCGTCGGTACGTCGCTGCCGAACGCCGCTTCGTCGAGCTCCCCAACGTCTGGGACGCCGACGACGCCGTCGACACCCTCCGCTGGTGATGATGTTCCACATCGGAATCAGATGCGATGGATGTGCGGTTCCTCCGCCTGTCATCCCCAGACCCTGACCGATCCCGACGTATGGTGCGCGCATGCAGTGGTGGAACGACCTGAACGACTGGACCTCGTCCGATGCGGGCTGGCGCGTGTTGTCGGGGGCGATCATCCCCTTCGTCGCGATCGTCGTCGCGGGCATCGTCGCAGCCCTGATCGGCCGCGCGGCGACGAAGCGCGTCGTCGCGCTCCAGGAGCGCGAGGCGAAGAACGCCGCCGTCGCCGGACTCGTGTCCGCCGCGCGGAAGGCCGCCAACTGGGGCTCCCTCGGGCACGACGAACGCTCGTACGCCGACCACCTCGCCGAGGACGCGGACATCCGCCTCCGCCTGCTGCCCGTCGCCGGTGCACCGATCGCGGCGAACTGGGCACAGCACGAGATCGCGGACATCAAGAAGAACTCCTCGACCTTCAGCTTCCAGGCCGAGCAGTCGCTGAGCGAGTTCCGTGACCGCATCCTCGAGTGGCAGGCTCGGCCGGCTCGGGCACGCAAGCTCTTCAAGAGCGATCTCGAGCGCTGGAAGTTCGACTCCCCGGACCCCGACGCCGAGCTCATCAAGCGCCAGCAGGACTGGAACGCGGACAAGGTCGACTCGTCCCGCAGCCCCGAACCGGCGCCCACCCCGACCACGACGTCGCTCCGCCCTGCGCAGCCGACGGTCGCGCCCACCGTGGACACCAGCGCTCGGGCCACTCCGGCCGCCGGAGCCGGTTCCGCGGCCGCCGCTCCCACGCAGGCCTACCCGGACACGAACGCCGCACCGGCCGGTCGCCCCGCCGGTCCCTCGTACGGCTCGGACGCCACCGTGCCGATCTCGGACAGCCCGGTGCCGATCTCGGACAACGCAACGCGGCCGTACTCCGACGGTGAGACCACCCCGATCCGACCGGCGCTCGGCTCCCCCGCGTTCGGATCGCCGAACCGCGGTTGGTCCGCCTCCCGCAGCTCCGGTGCCGACACGACCGACGCGGACAACGCCGATGCGGTGGACGACGTCCCGGTCGGCTCGGGTCGCCCCAGCTCTGCTGACCGCGCGCCGATCGTCCGCGACGAGCGGAACGGTCGGAACGACCTCCCGGCGTCCTGGACAGCGCGCGGCGCCTCCCGCGACGACGACAGCCGCGACGCTCGCGGCGACGCTCGCGGCAACGACCGTGGCGACGCTCGCGTCGACGTCGATGCTGCCGGCGGCACCAACACGATGTCGATCCCGACCCGGATCGCCGACGCTCCCGCCGAACCCGCCGATGCGAACGAGACGTCCGAGTCCCCGTACTCGAACCCGGTCAGCGCGAGCGAGCTCCGCCGCCGGTCCGATGACGACGAGTGAGCTGACACCGGCAACACCACGAAGGCCGCCACCCATCACCGGGTGGCGGCCTTCGTCGTCGGTGCCCCCGGCAGGAATCGAACCCGCGGCACGGTGGGTAGAAACCACCTGCTCTATCCACTGAGCTACGGGGGCGGACGCCGACGATCTTATTCGGTACGCGTGCGCAGCCGCCCGACGAACCGCTCGATCTCCCGCTGCGATCGCAGGTGGACGACACGGAGGTGCGGTGTGTCGGCAGCCAGCACCGGTACCCGCTGCCGCATCTCGTTCCGCTTCGCGATGCCCCAGCGCAGGATGTGTTCGCTGCGGGTGAAGAACGTCCACAGCGGCGGTTCGACGTTGCCGTTCCACAAGACCGTGCGGTGCAGGCGCCGCCGGATCGTCCGTCGCAGGAGGCGGACGAACGCGACCGGCTTCGGCAGGTCGAGCCAGACGAGGGTGTCCGCGCGCTCGACCAAGAGCTGCCGCACCTGTCGGTACTGCCACTCGGAGACCCAGGTCGGAGCGGAGGTCACCTCGTCCACCCGAGCTTCGAAGTCCGGGAGCGCCGTCCACCCGGGCCCGTGGTACATGCCGTCGAGTTCCGTGTGGGGAGCGCCGATCGCCCGCGCGATGCGCTGCGCCGTCGTCGTCTTGCCGACGCCGGCAGTCCCCGCGACGAGGACCCGTCGAGGCGGAGGATCGAGGACGTCGTCGGCGCCGAGCATCCCCCGACCCTAGGACAGGTGCGCTCGCCCGTACCAGCCCGCCCGGCGTGAGCGGGCGGAACACCAGGGCCGGGCGCCACCGCACCCGGGTACTCCGCCCGCTCACGCACCACGCGCCTCCCGGCCCCACCGCACCCCGGTACTCCGCCCGCTCACGCACCACGCGCCTCCCGGCCAGCCGCGCGGCCAGCCTCCCGCGTCCCCTTCCGGAACGGTTCGCCGCCCGTCTCCCTGCCGTTCCTCTCAGCGTCACCGCCGCTCCCTACGTTTCCCCCATGAGCCCCGAGCCCCGTGTCATCGCGGTGATCCCAGCACGAGCGGGCTCGAAGGGGATCCCGGGCAAGAACCTCCGCCAGGTCGCCGGCCGCTCGCTGGTCGCACGCGCGGTCGCGGCAGCCCTCGCCGCCGAGATGGTGGACGAGGTCGTCGTCAGCACGGACGGCGACGCGATCGCCGCCGAGGCCGTCGCAGCCGGGGCACGGGTCGTCCGGCGTCCGGCAGGCCTCGCGGGTGACGAGGCCTCGTCGGAGTCCGCGCTCCTGCACGCACTCGACACGGTCGCGCCCCGGAACCCGGACGGGGCTGCGCGCCGCGGCCCCGAGGTCCTCCTCTTCCTCCAGGCGACCTCGCCGTTCATCGATCCCGCCGACCTCGACCGGGCCGCGAACCGTGTCCTCGAGGGTGCGGCCGACTCCGTGCTCGCCGCTGCCCCCTCGCATGCCTTCCTCTGGCGCCTCGCCGAGGACGGCTCAGCCGTCGCGGTCAACCACGACGCCGCCACACGCCCTCGCCGCCAGGACCGGGCACCGGAGTTCCGCGAGACCGGCGCCTTCTACGCGGTCCGCGTCGCCGCCTTCCGGGAGGCCCGCCACCGCTTCGTGGGGCGTGTCGAGCTGGCAGTCGTCCCGGCCTCGACCGCCATCGACATCGACGAGCCGCACGACCTGGCCCTCGCGTCGGCGCTGGCGCCCCTCCTCGAGGCCGAGGCCGCCCCCGCAGACCAGCTCGCGGTCGCATCCTCGGGCGCGCCCACCCCGCGAGCGGGCGGAACACCAACCCCACTCGCAAGCGCACCCAGCGCTTCCGCCCACTCACGCACCCCCACCCCGCGAGCGGGCGGAACACCAGCCCATCACGCGAGCGCACCCAGCGCTTCCGCCCACTCACGCACCCCCACCCCGCGAGCGGGCGGAACACCAGCCCCCCACGCCACCGCACCCAGCGCTTCCGCCCGCTCGCGCACGAGCACCCCCGCACCCCGCCCCACCGACCCTCACCCCGCGCGGACCTCCGCCGCGGAGAACGGAGCACCATGAGCGTCCGCATCGGCCTCTCCACCATCGGCGCGGGCAACCCCGCCTACCTCATCGGCGAGATCGGCCTGAACCACAACGGCGACGTCGAGATCGCCAAGCAGCTCATCGACGTCGCCGCCGACGCCGGCATGCAGGCCGTGAAGTTCCAGAAGCGGACGCCGGAGATCTCGACGCCCGAGCACATGAAGGCGATGCCGCGCAGCACCCCGTGGGGCGACATGACCTACTTGGACTACCGGTACCGCGTCGAGTTCGACCGTGACCAGTACATCGAGATCGGTGACCACGCGACCCTCCGTGGCCTGGACTGGTTCGCGTCGCCGTGGGACGAGCCGTCGGTCGCCTTCCTCGAGGACCTCAACGTCGTCGCCTACAAGATCGCCTCGGCGTCGGTGACGGACCTCGGCATGCTCGCCGCCGTCGCCGCGACCGGCAAGCCCGTGATCCTGTCGACCGGCATGTCGACGATGGAGCAGATCGACCGCGCCGTCTCGACCCTCGGTACCGAGCGGCTCGTGCTCCTGCACGCCACCTCGACGTACCCGCTCCCCCCGGAGGAGGCGAACCTCCGCATGATCGAGACCCTCGCCACCCGCTACGCCTACGCGGGCGTGCCGGTCGGCTACTCCGGTCACGAGCCGGGCCTGCAGATCTCCCTGGCGGCCGTCGCACTCGGCGCCACGGCCGTCGAGCGGCACATCACGCTCGACCGCACGATGTGGGGGTCGGACCACGCGGCGTCGCTCGAGCCGCACGGTCTCCGCACGCTGGTGCGCGACATCCGCATCATCGAGACGGCGATGGGCGACGGCGTCAAGCGCATCTTCCCCGGCGAGCAGGCGCCCCTCGCCAAGCTCCGTCGGGTGGGTGCGTGAGCGCTGCGGCGAACGACGACACGGGGACTGCCGGCCGGGAGGCACGCCACCCCGCCGGCACGCCGCCTCGCCGCCGACGGGTGGTCGGCCTGGTCGACACGGACTCGTTCGCGAAGTGGGGCGCCCACCTCCTCTCGGCGGCACCGGCGCACTGGTCACTGGAACTGCTGACGGTGGCGACTCCGCGGTCGGCGAGTCCGGCCCAGCTGCGGGCGGCGTTCCGTGACGTCGATGCCCGTCTGGGACCGATCGACCTCGCACCTCCCGAGCCGCTGAGCGTGGACGACGTGGTGGCGCGCCTCCAGGCCGACCCGCCGGACGCGGTCCTGGTGTCCTGCATCGGCCCCGTTGCGGAGGTGCTCATGGACCAGGTCCTGCGCTCGGTCCCGCGGCGGCCGGTCTTGGTGAGCGGGCTGCCGGGCATCTCGTTCCCGGCGAAGTGGAAGGGCGTGTTCCTGCGGGCGCGCGCCGACCTGTTCGTGCTGCACAGTCACCGCGAGGTCCGCGAGTACCGGAGCCTGGCGACCGCCGGCGGTGTCGAGCCGTCGTTCGCCCTCGCGACGCTGCCGTTCGCCCGGTCGACGGGAGCCCCGCGCGCCGGGGTGGTGCGCGACTCCGTGGTGTTCGCCGCGCAACCGAGCGTGCCCGCGGAGGAGGACGACCGCCGCCGCGTCGTCGGCTGGCTCGCCGACACGGCCCGCGCACACCCGGAGTGGCGCGTCGTCGTGAAGACCCGCGCGGCCGCCGGCGAGCAGCAGACGCACCGCGAGACCTTCCCGTACGCCGATCTGCTGCCGACCGATGCGCCGTCGAACCTCGTGGTCGAAGCCGGTCCGATGTCGGTGCACCTCGACCGGGCCGTGGCGCTCGTGACGATCAGCTCGACGGCGGTCCTGGAGGCCGTGGCCCGCGGTGTGCCGGCGTTGACGCTGACGGACTTCGGCACCTCGCGTTCCTTCATCAACGAGGTGTTCGTCGACAGCGGGCTCGAGGGCACGGCCGACGACCTGGTGCAGGGCCGGTTCGGGACGGTGCGTGCGGAGTGGATGGCGGACAACTACTTCCACCACGCTGCCGACGACGACTGGGCGGACCGTGCCGAGGAGCTCATGCGCCTCCGGGACGCCGGACGGCTGGTCGACCGTCCCGCTGCCCGGCGCAGTCGGGGTGGTGCGCTGCGGCGGGCGTGGGAGCGGCGGAACGCACTCGGCGACCACGACCGGTCGGTGATCGGCCGGGTGGCGGCGCTCATCGGGACGCCGATCCGTGCGGTCAAGCGATCCGTACGACAGGTCCGACGCGTGATCCGGCCGACCTCGACGCCGATCGTCGCTCCGGTGTCAGTCGAGCGCCTTCGCCACCGCGACGAGGAACTGGTCACGGGTCGGGACGCCCGCTGAGCGGAACACCTCGGTGCCGTCGTCGCGACGCACCAGGACGGTCGGGGTCGACCGGATGCCGAGTTCCTCGACGCGCTCGGGGTCGTTCGCGATGTCCCGTTCGGTGACGACGAGGCCCGGCACGAGACGCGCGGCGTCGCCGACGACCCGACGGGCAGCGGCACACGGCGCGCAGAACGCGGACGTCCAGAGATCGACCTGCATGGTGTGGTGCAACGACGGCTGCGACCGGGACACTCCCGATCGGACGACCTTGCCGTTCGGCCGACAGCGCCTGAACGGCAGTGCCCCCGGTCGTCCGAGACGACCGGGGGCACTGTCAGTGGCTGCTACTCGCGGTCGAACTCGCCGGAGCGGTCGCCGCGGTCCTGCAGGTCGTCGACCGGGTCGGACTGGTCGGGCGCGAAGGTGTAGTCGACCGAGATCTGGTCGAGGACCTGGCGGGAGCCGGTGGCCTTGTAGGTGAAGGCGGTCTGCAGGCCCTCGACGTCCGCGAACACCGTCACCTCGTCGTCCAGCGCGTCGCTCGTGGCGGTGCGGGTGTCCGTGGTCCCGTCGAAGGGGCCCTCGTGGAAGATGGCGGTGAACTCGTCGCCCTCGTGGATGGTGATGTCGGTCATGTCTCCCTTCTACCAGGGCAGGGGGCACCGCCGTCCAGCGCATCGTGACCGGAGGGCGGAGGTCCGTGTCCTGGCGGAGGTGTGCCGGGCCTCCTTGCCGGATCCATAGCCACGCTATATAGTTCCACTGTGGAACAAGCGCAGGAACAGACCATCGAGACGCTCCTCGTCTCCGTCAACCGGCTCATCCGGTCCGCGCTCCAGGCCACCGGCCACACCACGTCCACCGCCGTGTGGCGGACCCTCGGCATCCTCGAGGCCGACGACGCACTCCGGCTCGGCGAACTCGCCCGGGTCTCGCGGGTGTCGCAACCGACCATGACCCGCCTGGTCACCGGCATGACGGCCGACGGACTCGTCTCGCGCACCGTCGACCCCGACGACTCGCGCGGGCAGCGCATCGAGATCACCGACACCGGACGCGAACGACTCGTCGCGTGGCGAGCCGCACTCACCAGGACCGTCGGGCCCCTCTTCGAGGACCTCACCGACGACGACTGGGACATCCTGCACGACGCATCGGCCCTCATCGCAGCGAGGACCAGAACGGAGACCACCGCGTGAACGCGCACGCACCCGCCGGACAGTCCGGTTCCATCCTGAAGCAGTCGTCGGCGGTGTGGGCGATCGCCTTCGCCTGCGTCGTCGCCTTCATGGGCATCGGCCTCGTCGACCCGATCCTCCCCGCGATCGCCGAGTCGCTGCAGGCCACACCCGCGCAGACGGAACTGCTCTTCACGAGCTACCTCGCCGTCACCGGTGTCGCGATGTTCTTCACCAGCTGGGTGTCCAGCCGGATCGGCGCGAAGAAGACCCTGATGATCGGGCTCGCCCTGATCGTGCTGTTCTCCGTGCTCGCCGCCGTGTCGAACGACGTCTGGACGATCATCGGCTTCCGCGCCGGCTGGGGACTCGGCAACGCGCTCTTCATCTCGACCGCACTGGCCACCATCGTCGGCGCAGCATCGGGTGGGACCGCGTCGGCGATCATCCTCTACGAGGCCGCACTCGGCCTCGGCATCGCGGTCGGTCCCCTGGTCGGCGGTCTGCTCGGCTCCGTCAGCTGGCGTGGCCCGTTCTTCGGCGTCACCACCCTGATGGCCGTCGCGTTCATCGCGATCGTGGTGCTGCTGAAGACCGGCACGCTCGAGAAGCCCACGCCGACCACGCTCTCCGCACCGTTCCGCGCGCTGGGTCGACCGGCCCTCGCCGCCCTCGCCGCGACCGCGCTCTTCTACAACATCGGCTTCTTCGTGCTCCTCGCCTACACGCCCTTCCCGCTCGGGTTCGGCGCGCTCGGCATCGGCTTCACGTTCTTCGGCTGGGGTGTCGGCCTCGCGATCACCTCGGTGTGGGTCGCGCCGATGCTCACCGCACGGATGCGACGGACCAGCGTCCTCAAGCTCGCGCTGCCCCTGCTCGCACTCGACCTGTTCGCCGCGGCCGTCGTCGTGCGGTCCCAGGCCGGACTGATCGTCTGCGTCGTCATCGGCGGACTCGTGCTCGGTGTCCTCAACACGGTGCTCACCGAGTGCGTCATGGAGGCGACCGACCTCCCGCGCTCCGTCGCCTCCAGCGCCTACTCGGCCGTCCGCTTCATCGGTGGCGCCATCGCCCCGCCGGTCGCGACGCTCCTCGCCGACGCGTACTCGCCGAGCGCCGCGTACGTCTTCGCGGGCATCTCCGTGGCCGTCGCGTTCCTGGTCGTCGTGCTCACCACGAAGGTGCTGCGGCGCGTCGACGACGGGGTCGAGCCGGAGCGCGTCGAGGCCGAGGCGATCACCGCCGGCGAGATGGCGTAGCTCCTCCGGTCGCCGATGGCCGGGCCCGCGGTGCGGGCCCGGCCATCGGCGCATCCGGGGCGCGTTCGGGCAGGGCGCGTTCGGTGGGCGCGTTCGGGGCGGTGCGCGTTCGGTGGGCGCGTTCGGGGCGGGGCGGGGCGAGCGGGCGAGATGCCAGGGTGCGGCGCAGACGACCGCCGGGATTCTGCCCGCTCGCGCACGCCGGCCGAGCGGGAGGCACGCGACCGGCCCGGCCGACGGGTTGCGGGCCTCCCTGGCGCAGTCCGTCACGCACCCCGCTCGCGGATTCCGGCGAGCGGGCGAGATACCAGGGCGCCGCGCGCTCGACTGCCGCGGTTCCGCCCGCTCGCGCACACTGGCCGAGCGGGAGGCCCGCGACCAGCCCGGCGGACCGGTTGCGGGCCTCCCGGGCGCAGCGCACCAGCAGCGAACGGGCGGAACACCAGGGCGCGCCCCGACTGCTCGCCGCGATTCCGCCCGCTCGCGCGCAGGGCGGGCGGGAGGTCCCTGGGCCGCCGCGCGGTCCGGGCACGACCCTCGTGAACGCATCGCTGACGCATCCACGGTCCGGGACCGTCGAGCGGGCGGAATGCCAGAGCGGGCCAGGCCGGGCGCCGGGTGTTCCGCCCGCTCGCGCGCCGAGACGGACGGACGGGAGGCCCGTCAGCCGCCCGCAGGACCGGCTGCGGGCCTCCCGTCCGGGCTCTCGAACCTCCCCCACCGCGAGCGGGTGGAAGACCAGCGGCGACGGGCGGCTCGCCCTGGTGTTCTGCCCGCTCGCGCGCCGACGGCATCGAGGCCGGGTTCCCGGCTGCCAGCCCCAGGGCACCAGCGCTGCCGATCCACAGGAGCCGCGGGGTGTCGGTGCGCGGAAGTAGGATTGCCGTATGTCTGCCGCGAACGACCGCCTCGTCTGGATCGACTGTGAGATGACGGGGCTCGATGTTGACCTCGACGAACTCGTCGAGGTCGCGGTGGTCATCACCGACTTCGACCTCAACCCGGTCCACCCCGGGTTCGACATCGTGATCAAGCCGGACCAGTCGGCGCTCGACAACATGAACGACTTCGTGACCAAGATGCACACGACGTCGGGCCTCATCGACGAGATCCCGAACGGCGTGAGTCTGGCCGACGCCGAGTACCAGGTCCTCGAGTACATCCTCGCGCACGTCCCCGCCGAGGGCACCGCTCCCCTGGCCGGCAACACGATCGGTACCGACCGCGCCTTCCTGGCGAAGTACATGCCGCGCATCGACAACCACCTGCACTACCGCAGCGTCGACGTCTCGAGCATCAAGGAACTCTGCCGCCGCTGGTTCCCGCGCGTGTACTTCAACTCCCCCGAGAAGCACGGCGGCCACCGCGCGCTCGCCGACATCCTCGAGTCGATCCGCGAGCTCGAGTACTACCGCCGCGCTGGGTTCACCCCGGAGCCCGGGCCCGCCAGTGACGACGTCAAGGCGGTCGCCGCCGAGGTCGTGGCGAAGTGGGAGTCCCGCCTGGCGCCGCAGTCCAGCCCGGAACCGGTGTCCGCTGCGACCGCTCAAACCACCGCGCCCGTCGCCGAGTAGCGATGGTGGTCCGGGCCGGCGTCCGGATGTACTACAATCGAGTGGTTGCTCCGGCTCGCCGGACTGACACATGGTGGGTATAGCTCAGCTGGTAGAGCGCCTGGTTGTGGTCCAGGAGGTCGCGGGTTCAAGCCCCGTTACTCACCCCATCCACGAAGGCCCCCGTCCGATGGACGGGGGCCTTCGTCGTGCACGGAGACACGGCCCGATGCATCCGCGCGGAGCGACCGCAGAGAGCCGCTGCCAGCGGAGATGCCATCTGCCCACCAGGACACGTCCGGTCAGCTGTGCCACGATCCTCCCGTGATGGAGATGTCGACCGAGGACTTCGAGCAGCTCGTGACCGACGAACTCGACCTCCTGCCGGACGACATGGTCGACGGGCTCGACAACGTCGTGTTCGTGGTCGAGGACGAGCCCGAGGACGGCTCGGACCTGTTCGGCATCTACGACGGCGTCGCCCAGACCGAGCGTGGCCAGTACGGCTTCGGGGAACTACCGGACCGGATCGTCGTCTTCCGGAAACAGCATCTGCTCGAATGCGACACGCTGGAGGAGCTGAAGGACGAGGTGCACACGACCCTCGTGCACGAGATCGGGCACTTCTACGGCATCGACGACGAACGGCTGCACGAGCTCGGCTGGGCGTAGTCCTCCTCCGAGCGCAGCACCTCGTCGGCGAGGGTCTGCGGCGCTTCGGCGGCGATGAACGCCTCCTCCTGCCGGGCCCACCGCTCCCACTGCCGCGCGAACGCCTCGCCGTCGCGGTCGAGTGCGCGACGACGCCGTTCCCCCTCGTCCGCGGTGAGCCACACCCGGAAGGTCGCCAGCGGTGCCGACGCACGGGACAACGCGCCGCAGCCCTCGATCACGAGCGGAGCAGAGGTATCCACTGGCACCCAGTCGGCGGGCTCGGACCTCCCCCAGTCCCAGCGCCGGTAGCCGGCGGGGACCCCGAGCACGTCCCGCACCACGGCGTCGGCGGCTTCCTGGAGGCCGTCCCACCCCGGGTAGATGTCGTCCAGATGCACCAGGGTCGCGTCGAGTTCCGCCGCGAGTGCGTTCCCGAGCGTCGTCTTGCCGGTCCCGGAGCGACCGTCAACGAGGATGATGAGACGGCCGTTCCGAGCGGTTCGAGACGCAGACCGCACGCGGGCGGCAAGTGGGCGGGCGGAAGCGATGCGCGCCTTCAGGCCGTCACCGGTGGTCTCGGACCTGGCCGATGCGTCCGTCTCAGGCACGCCAGGTCCCCGAGGCGACGGCGGCGAGGACCCCCGCCGCGCCGATGCCGAGCAGGATGCCGCACATCGCCCACTCCGGTCCGGCGAACCGGACGCGACGCGCCCACGTGCGCCGGCCGGGCGCGCCGAAGCCGCGGGACTCCATCGCGACGGCGAGGGTAGTCGCTCGACGCAGCGCGATGACGAGCAGGCCGAAGGCCATCGACAGGCCGCGACGGAGGCGCCCGCTGTCCGCCACGCCTCGGGCGCGCCGTGCCATCGCGAGCTGACGCCAGTCGTCGCCGAGCAGGGTCATCATGCGGATCGCGGCGAGGGCGCCGAGGACGAAACGCGCCGGCAGTCGCAGGATCTGCGCGAGCCCGTCCGCCAGGTCCGTGACGTCCGATCGGATGAACAGGACGATGCCCGGGATGCCGACGGCGAGCACGCGCAGCATCGTCGCGAGTGCCAGCTGCAACGATCCGTCGGTCACGTGCGCGAAGGCGAAGTCGAACCAGACACGCCCGGACGGCTGCCCGTACAGGGCGATGCTCACCCCGGTCAGCGGGACGACGACGAGGACCGGCGACGTCCGGAGGAGCAGCGTCCGGACAGGGATCCGGAGCACCGGCAACAGCGCGAGTTCCAGCAGCAGTGCCGTCGCGGCCGACACCAGGTCGAGACTGAGGACCAGGACGACGCCGAGGGCGATCACTCCGAGCAACGATGCCACCGGCTGCACACTCCCCGCGCCACGCCCGGGCTGGACGGGAGGCTCGGTTCCGGTCCGTCCGCTCGCTGCGGTGACCGGGGCGGTCACCGTGACTCCCCGGTGGACCGGACGCCGGGCACGGCCGGTGTCAGTCCGTCCGCGTGGAGGACGACCTCGTCGGCGTCGAGCGCTCGGACGAGATCGCGGTCGTGCGTCACCACGACGACGGCTGTCCCAGCGTCGGCCAATTCCCCGAGCTGCTCGACGACGGCACTCCAGGTGGCCCGGTCCTGCCCCGAAGTGGGTTCGTCGAGGACGAGGACGGGCGGGCGTGTCGCGATGACCGCTGCGATCGCGAGCCGCCGCTGCTCGCCGCCGGAGAGCGTGAACGGGTTGGCGTCCACGAGGTGGTCGAGCCGGAAGGTGTCGAGCAGTTCCGTGACCCGTTCGTCGATCGCGGCGGCGGGCATCCCGAGCGCGGCGGGCCCGGCGGCCAGTTCCTCGCGGACCGAAGCGGCGATGAACTGGTGTTCGGGGTCCTGGAAGACGGTGCCGATGCGGGCGGCGAGCTCCCGACTGGACCAGGAGTGCGGAGCGGGATCGGTCGGAGCTACGCCCTTCATTCCGAGGAGGTCCGAGCTGGCTTCGAGCGTTCCGCCAGCGGGACGGAGGAGTCCCGCCAGGGTGAGGCCGAGCGTGCTCTTGCCCACGCCGTTCGGCCCGGTGACGGCGAGCACCTCGCCGCTCCGGACCTCGAGGTCGATGTCGTGTCCGATGTGTTGCATCTGGTCGCCGCCGCGCCGTTTCGCGGTTCGGCCGGCGCTCCGGCTTGCGTTGCGGCCGGGGCTCCGGCTCGTCGCGAGGCCCATCGCTCGGAGCAGCAGCGTCCCACCGGCGGCGAGTGGGGCCTGCCGTTCGCCCTCACCGGCACCGAGCGGGCGAGATGCCGGGGTCGCGCGGGCGGTCGGTCCTGGTGTTCCGCCCGCTCGCGACCGGCGAGCATCGTCGGGGTCGACGCCGGCGCCGACTGGGCGGAACTCCCCCGCGCCCGTTGTCTGCAGCCCTGGTGTTCCGCCCGCTCGCGCAGCGCCGGGCAGGGCCCGACCACGGCGGTCAGCGCCGGGCAGGGCGGCGCCACGGAGTGCAGCAGCGCGGAGGGCGTCGCGGCCCGCGCTCCGGGCCGAACCGCGGGTGGGCTCAGATCCCGGGACCCACACGCCGTCACGTTCGAGCGCGTCGGAGTGCTCGGCGAGCACGACGTCGGGTGCCCCGTCGGCGACGACTCCGCCACCTTGCTCGAGGAGCACCAGTCGGTCGACCAGGTCGAGCCAGGTGCCGATGCGGTGCTCGACGACCAGGAGCGTGGCCCCCGTGTCGTCGAGGAGGGCTCGGACGGCGTCGTGCACCTGCACGACACCGTTCGGGTCGAGGTTCGCGCACGGCTCGTCGAGCACCAGCGCACCCGGCCGCATCGCGAGGACCCCCGCGAGCGCCAACCGCTGCCGCTGACCGCCGGACAGCCTCGTGGTGGAGCGGTCGAGCGGCAGATCGAGTCCGACGACGTCGAGCGCGTGCCGCACCCGGAGCCAGATGTCACTGCGCTCGACACCCATGTTCTCGCACCCGAACGCCACGTCGTCGCCGATCCGGGACATCACGGTGTGAGCCTCGGGGTCCTGCATGACGAGGCCGACCCGCCCGCGGACGGCCACGGGTGCGACGCCGTCGACGAGGACCGTTCCCTCGACTGCTGCTGCCGTGTCGTCCGCGTCGTCCGGATCATCTGCGAGGACTCCGGCTGCGGCGCGGAGGAGCGTCGACTTCCCGGCACCAGATGGCCCGACGACGGCGACGCGCTCACCAGGTTCGATGACGAGCTCGACGCCGCGGACAGCCCAGGTGCGCCGCTCCGGGTATCGCCAGCCCCAGCCGGAGAAGGAGATCCGAGCGGGGACGGTCGTCACGCTGCGGAGGCTCGAGGTCGCCGCCCGTGCTCCCGTCCGGCCGCGAAGGACGACAGCACGCCGGTGCGGGCGAGGGCGCGGACGAGCAGCCAAGACCCGAGACCCGAGATGACGACGCCCGAGATGATCGCGCAGATGACGTACGTCACCTGGAACGCGGCCGTCGCACCGGCGTAGTAACGGAATGCGTCGTTCAGCCCGAGTGCGAGCCCGGTCGCAGCTCCGGCGAGCATGACCACCGGCAGCTTCCACACACGGTAGAGGAACAGTGCGAGGACGATCTCGGCGCCGATGCCCTGCACCAGACCGGAGACCAGGGTCCCCCATCCCCACTGCGTGCCGAGCATCGCTTCGACGGAGGCCGCGACGATCTCACCGAAGAGTGCTGCGCCGGGCTTCCGCACGACGATGGCGACGAGGGGCCCTGCGAGGAGCCAGACGCCGCCGACCAGGGCTTGCGACCCCGGGAGCACCAGACCGAGCCCGGCTCCGATCGGCTCGTAGGCGACGTCCCAGAGCTTGAAGACGACGCCGACAGCCACCGCGAGGACCGCGGCGACGACGATGTCGACGACCCGCCAGCGCAGCGAGCGCTTCACGACCGGACGTTCAGTGGACGTTGTGGTGGGTGCACCAGTGGACATCGCGATGACTCCTCCCTGCGCCGGCATGATCCGGATCAGGTTCGACGGTCGGAGCGCGGTTCGCTCCCTCTCAGCCCGCTCTGGCGGACTCCCGTGTGTGTCCCAGCAGTGTACCCACCGGACAGGAGGCCCGTGGTCACGTGACCACGGGCCTCCTGTCCGTCAGGCGGTCACTTCTTGAGCGCGCGGATGAGCTTGACGAGCACCTTGCCGGCGACCCAGATCACCGGGATGCTGACTGTCAGGAGCGAGATGACGTTCGGCTCGAACGCGAGGTCCTGGCCGGGACGGCGCACGTAGGCGCCGACCGGGAGCGAGACGGCCCCACCGCCGCCACCGCCAGCACCGTCTTCGTCGGAGTCGGAGCCCCCACCGAAGCCGTACCAGTTGACGGAGACGGGGATCAGCGTGCTGTCGCCGACCTCCACCGGGTCGCCGTAGTTCGAGGCGACGCCGACGGGCCGCACCTTGTCTGCGATCTGCGTGACGATGTTGGTCATGGCGGCGACGCTACTCCGCCAGCACTGGCTGACGGACGGGCGGGGACGAACTGTGGAGGGACCCGCTCGTCGTCCAGCCTGTGGAGGGAGGAGCCGACCTGTCCGACGAGGGGCTGTGGAGAGTGGGAACGCTCCACAGTGCGCCCCTGAACGGCGGACATCACAGGGGTGCGCCGATACGTTGGCCCAGTTCATCTCTCCTGGAGGCACGTTTGCACACCTGGCCCGGCAACCCCTACCCGCTCGGCGCGACCTACGACGGCAGCGGCACGAACTTCGCCGTGTTCAGCGAGGTCGCCGAAGGGGTCGAGCTCTGCCTGTTCGATGCCGACGGGACCGAAGAGCGCGTCCGCCTCGTCGAGGTCGACGCGCACGTCTGGCACGCCTACCTCCCGACCGTCGGCCCCGGGCAGGAGTACGGCTTCCGCGTCCACGCGCCGTACGACCCGGCGAACGGCGTCCGGTCGAACCCGGCGAAGCTCCTGCTCGACCCGTACGCCAAGGCGACCAGCGGCGACATCGACTGGGACCAGTCGCTGTTCTCCTACACGTTCGGCGACCCGGACTCCACGAACGACGAGGACTCGGCCGCACACATGGTGAAGGGCGTGGTGATCAACCCGTTCTTCGACTGGCAGGGTGATCGGGCTCCCCGGATCCCCTACGGCGAGACAGTCATCTACGAGGCACACGTCAAGGGCCTCACCGAGACACATCCGGACGTGCCGGAGGACCAGCGCGGCACCTACGCCGGCGTCTCGCACCCGGCGGTCATCGAGCACCTCCAGCGTCTGGGCGTGACGACGCTCGAGCTGATGCCGGTGCACCAGTTCGTGAACGACTCGACGCTGCAGGACAAGGGGCTGTCGAACTACTGGGGCTACAACACCATCGGGTTCTTCGCGCCGCACTCGCACTACTCGTCCTCGGGCGACGGCGGGCAGCAGGTGCAGGAGTTCAAGACGATGGTGCGGGAGCTGCACCGCGCCGGCATCGAGGTCGTCATCGACGTCGTCTACAACCACACCGCCGAGGGCAACCACCTCGGTCCCACGCTGTCCTTCCGCGGCCTCGACAACGCCGCGTACTACCGGCTGATGGACGACGACAAGCGGTACTACATGGACGTGACGGGGACCGGCAACTCGCTCAACGTCGGGCACCCGCACTCGCTGCAGCTCATCATGGACTCGCTCCGTTACTGGGTGACCGAGATGCACGTCGACGGCTTCCGCTTCGACCTGGCCGCCGCCCTCGCCCGGGAGTTCTACGAGGTCGACCGGCTCTCCGCCTTCTTCGAACTGGTCCAGCAGGACCCGATCGTCTCGCAGGTGAAGCTCATCGCCGAGCCGTGGGACGTCGGTCCCGGCGGTTACCAGGTCGGCAACTTCCCGCCGCAGTGGTCCGAGTGGAACGGCAAGTACCGCGACACCGTCCGCGACTTCTGGCGGGGCGAGCCCTCGACCCTCGGGGAGTTCGCGTCACGCATCTCGGGGTCCGCAGACCTGTACGAGCACGACGGCCGCACGCCCAAGGCGAGCATCAACTTCATCACCGCCCACGACGGCTTCACGCTGTACGACCTGGTCGCCTACAACGAGAAGCACAACGACGCCAACGGCGAGGACAACAACGACGGCGAGAGCCACAACCGCTCGTGGAACTCGGGCGTCGAAGGCCCCACGGACGACGCCGAGGTCAACGCCCTCCGGCTGCAGCGCCGCCGGAACTTCATCGCCACGCTGCTGCTCAGCCAGGGCGTGCCGATGATCGCCCACGGTGACGAACTCGGTCGTACGCAGCAGGGCAACAACAACGTCTACGCGCAGGACTCCGAGCTGAGCTGGATCGACTGGGCGACCGCCGACGACGAACTCATCCAGTTCACCGCCGACGTCGTGAAGCTCCGCCACGACCACCCCACGTTCCGACGGACCCGCTACTTCAACGGTCGCCCGGTCCGCCGCGGCGAGGGCGAGCCGCTGCCCGACGTCGTGTGGCTGACGCCAGCCGGTGACGCGATGCAGCCCGAAGAATGGGACTCCGGCTTCGGCAAGAGCGTCGGCATGTACCTGAACGGCGAGGGTATCCGCGGACGCGACGCCCGCGGCGAGCGCGTCACCGACGTGGCCTTCCTGACGTACTTCAACGCCCACGACGGCGTCGTGACGTTCACGCTGCCGCCCGAGGAGTACTCCCCCGGGTGGACGGTCCGCATCGACACGGCTGAACCCGGAGCGCGCGAGGAGGTCCTCGAAGCCGGGGACGCCCTCGACGTCCCGGCCCGCTCGATGATCGTCCTCCGAGCAGAGCCCGAGCACGAGATCCAGCGGACGCCCGTCGACACCACGGCGCACACCGCCGCCGACCCGTCCTCCGACGCGGCCGAGCAGTCCGACCCGGACCACCCGGCGGCGACTCCGGCGAACCCCGCCGCCTCGGCGACCCCGAGCGCGGCCGGGACCCCCGGAGCCTCCGGTGTCCCGAGCTCGACGGGCATCCCGGACACGACGAGCCCCGCCAGCACCACCGGTCCCGACAGCGCCACCGCGACGACCGGAATCACCGCACCCGAGACGTCCGACCTCGGGACGCCCGACTCTGACACCCCTGGGAGTGCCGCATGACCCGCCGGAACCCGACCTCGACGTACCGTCTGCAGGTCACTGCCGATTTCGACCTGAGCGCCGCACAGGACGTCGTCGACTACGTCCGTGACCTCGGAGCCGACTGGCTGTACCTGTCGCCCGTGCTGCAGGCGGAGCCCGGCTCCGGTCACGGGTACGACGTCGTCGACCACACCCACGTCGACACCGAGCGTGGCGGTGACGACGCACTCCGAGCCCTCGCCGAGGCAGCACACGCGGCCGGGCTCGGTGTCCTCGTCGACGTCGTCCCGAACCACGTGGGCGTCGCGACCCCGGCGGTGAACCCGTGGTGGTGGTCGCTCCTCGAGCAGGGCCAGGAGTCGCCCGTGGCCTCGGCGTTCGACATCGACTGGGCCGCAGGCGACGGCCGCTTGCGCATCCCGGTGCTCGACGACCGGCTGCTCGACGCCGTCACCCTCGACACGGGCACTCCGGACGGCAAGCCCGCGCGTCTGCTCGTCGGTGAGACGGAGTACCCGACCGCGCCCGGCACCGTGCACGACGGCGACGACGTCGAGACCGTGCACGCTCGACAGCACTACGAGTTCGTGCACTGGAAGCGTGCCGACTCGGAGCTGAACTACCGCCGCTTCTTCGCGGTGAACACCCTCGCCGCGATCCGCGTCGAGGAGCCCGAGGTGTTCGCCGCCTCGCACAGCGTCATCGGTTCCTGGTTCCGCGACGGTCTCGTCGACGGCCTGCGCATCGACCACCCGGACGGGCTCTACGACCCGGCCGGCTACCTCGACGACCTCGCCGACCTGACCGGCGGCGCCTACACCCTGGTCGAGAAGATCCTCGAGCCCGGTGAGCTGCTGCCGTCGTCCTGGCCGGTGGACGGCACCACCGGCTACGACGCGCTCGGGTTCATCGACCGGGTGTTCGTCGACCCCGTCGGCGAAGGACCCCTCACAGCCCTGGAAGACCGGCTCCGCGGCGGACACGTCGCCTGGCAGGACCTCACCCACGGGACCCGTCGTGGCATCGCCGACGGCATCCTGAACAGTGAAGTCCGACGGCTGGCGCGTCTCCTGGTCGTCGATCCGACCGTCCAGGCCGACGGTGCCCCGGTGTCCGAGGACCGGATCGTCGACGCCGTGGCGGAGATCGTGGCGAGCTTCGAGGTGTACCGGACCTACCTGCCGGAGGGCATCCACCACCTCGTCGACGCACTCGAGGTCGCGGCGGAGTCCCGCCCCGACCTGGCCGACGTCATCGACCGGATCGCGCCGGCGCTCTCCGACTCGGACGACGCGGCCGCCATCCGCCTGCAGCAGACCAGCGGCATGGTGATGGCGAAGGGTGTCGAGGACACCGCGTTCTACCGGACCTCCCGCCTGTCGTCGCTGAGCGAGGTCGGCGGCGACCCGAGCGTGTTCTCGGTCACCCTGGACGAGTTCCACGCCGCCCAGCGCGAGCGACTCGCCAGCTGGCCGCACGCCATGACGACGCTGACGACGCACGACACGAAGCGCAGCGAGGACACCCGTGCCCGCATCGCCGTCCTCGCCGAACTTGGCGAGGAGTGGACGGCGGCCTTCGACCGGCTGAACGCACTGGCTCCGCTGGCGGACGGCGTCTTCGCGAACCTGCTCTGGCAGGCGATCGTCGGAGCGCGTCCCGCCTCCCGCGAGCGCCTGCACGCCTACGCCGAGAAGGCGTCACGTGAAGCCGGTGACAGCACGACGTGGACCGAGCCGAACGAGTCCTTCGAGCAGCAGATGCACGCCCTCGTCGACGCCGCGTTCGACGACCCCGCCGTGGTCGCCGAACTCGATGCGCTGGACGAGCGGATCGACGCTGCCGGTTGGTCGAACGGCCTCGGCGCGAAGATCCTGCAGCTCACCGCTCCCGGAGTCCCGGACGTCTACCAGGGCACCGAGGCGTGGGACCGTTCACTCGTCGACCCGGACAACCGTCGACCCGTGGACTACACCGAACGCCGACACGTCCTCGCCTCGCTCGACGGCGCCGACGACGACGGCCCGGACACCCTGCCCGGCATCGACCTCGGTGCCGCCGCGAAGACACTCGTCACGAGCCGCGCGCTCCGCCTCCGTCGGGACCACCCGGAGCTGTTCACGCGGTACGTCCCGCTCGACGCGACCGGTCCGGCCGCGGACCACGTGGTCGCCTTCGACCGCGGCGGATCCGTGACGGTCGCCACGCGCCTGCCCGTCGGCCTCGACGCAGTCGGTGGCTGGGCGGACACGCTCCTGCACGTCGTTCCGGTGGAGCGCGTGGACCTGCTGACCGGGAGGCGCTTCCCGGCTGACCGGGACCTCCTGCTCGACGAGGTCCTCACCGACTTCCCCGTTGCACTGCTCGTTCCGGCCGACGTCGTCGACGGAGCCGGACACGACGCGGCGGAGGGCACGGCATCGGGCACCAGCACCACGAGCAGCACGAGCAGCACCAGCACCAGCACTGATGACACCGAGACCGACGCGCAGGCCGAGGTCGAGATCCTGGAGGGTCACGCATGACCAGTCCCGACCGCTACGGCGTCTGGGCCCCCGAACCCGAGAACGTCCGACTCGTCGTCGACGGCACCGAGCACCCGCTCACGCGCGGGGAGGACGGCTGGTGGACGACGGACGACGTCCTGCCCGTCGTCGGAGCGCGCTACGGCTTCCGCATCGACGGGGACGACGCCGTCCGACCCGACCCGCGCAGCCGCTTCCAGCCCGAGGGCGTGCACGGCCCGTCCGAGGTCGTGGACCCGGAGCGCTTCCGCTGGACCGACGATGCCTGGACCGGTCGTCCGGCCCGCGGCGGTGTCATCTACGAGATGCACATCGGCACGTACACCCCCGAGGGCACCTTGGACGCCGCGGCCGCCAAGCTCGAGCACCTGGTCGAGCTCGGTGTCGAGTTCGTCGAACTCCTGCCCGTCAACGGCGTCAACGGCGAGTGGAACTGGGGCTACGACGGTGTCGCGTGGTACGCGGTGCACGCGCCCTACGGTGGCCCCGATGCCTACGACCGCTTCGTCGACCGCGCGCACGCGCTCGGCCTCGGTGTCATCCAGGACGTCGTCTACAACCACCTCGGTCCGAGCGGCAACTACCTGCCGCTCTACGGGCCGTACCTGGTGCAGGGTCTGGCCAACACGTGGGGCGACTCGGTCAACGTCGAAGAGCCCGAGGTCCGCCGCTACGTCCTGGACAACGTCCGGATGTGGTTCCGGGACCACCACGTCGACGGGCTGCGACTCGACGCCGTGCACGCCATCCGCGACACGACCCGCCCGCACATCCTGGCGGAGATGGCCAGCGAGACCGACGCGTTCTCGTCCTTCACCGGCAAGCCGCTGTCCCTGATCGCCGAGTCCGACCTCAACGACCCGGTCATGTTCCGGCCGCGTGAAGCCGCCGGCTACGGGCTGGCCGGTCAGTGGTCGGACGACTTCCACCACGCCGTGCACGTCGCGGTCACGGGCGAGACGAACGGCTACTACGCCGACTTCGCACCGCTGACCGCACTGGCCAAGGTCCTCGACCAGGGCTTCTTCCACGACGGCACCTGGTCGTCGTTCCGTGGCAAGCGTCACGGCCGTCCGATCGACCGCGGCACCTCGCCGACGACCGCCCTCGTGGTGGCGAACCAGAACCATGACCAGATCGGCAACCGCGCCGCCGGCGACCGCCTGGCGGCGACGGTGTCCGACGAGGGCCTGGTCATCGCCGCGGCGCTCACCCTGCTCGGCCCGTTCACGCCGATGCTCTTCATGGGCGAGGAGTTCGCCGCCACGACCCCGTGGCAGTTCTTCACCTCGCACCCGGAGCCGGAGCTCGGCAAGGTCACCGCCGAGGGTCGGATCAAGGAGTTCGCCGAACACGGCTGGGACGAGTCGACCGTGCCGGACCCGCAGGACCCGACGACGTTCACCAATTCGAAGCTCGACTGGTCCGACGTCGACTCCGAGCGTGGCGCGCGGATCCTCAACGCGTACCGGGTGCTCGTCGCCCTCCGGCGGACCGACGAGGCCTTCGTCGACCACCGGTACGAGGCGAACGCGGTCCGTTTCAGCGAGGACGAGCGATGGCTCGTGCTGACCCGCGGGCTGCTCGGCCCGACGGCAGCACCGGTGCACGTCGTCGTGAACCTGTCCGACGACCCGGCGGAGGTCCCGCTCGTCGGCGCCACCGGCGAGGTGCTGTTCAGCTTCGGTGATGCCGACTTCGACACCGACGGCGTCCGCTTCGCCGGCCGCGGGCTCGTGGTGGTGCGCTGACCTGCGCAACCGCCTGACGGACGGGAGGCCCGGTACCAGCTGGTACCGGGCCTCCCGTCCGTCAGGCGCTGCGTTCCGCTCAGGCGGGACGCTTGGCCGGCGACACGTTCTTCGACGCGTCGCGCTCCGGGATGTCCCCGAGCGCCTCGTCGATGCGCGCCATCGTGTCGGCGTCGAGCGTGACGCCCGCTGCCTTCACGTTGTCGGTGACCTGCGACGGACGCGAGGCGCCGACGATGGCCGACGCGACGTTCTCGTTCTGCAGGGTCCAGGCGATGGCGAGCTGCGCGAGCGTGAGCCCGGACTCGTCGGCCACCGGCTGGAGACGCTGGACGGCCTCGAGGACCTCGTCGCGCATGAACCGCTTGATCATGTCCGCGCCGCCCTTCTCGTCCGTGGCGCGCGACCCCTCGGGGAGCGGCTGACCCGGCTTGTACTTGCCGGTGAGGACGCCCTGGGCGATCGGCGACCAGACGATCTGCGACAGGCCGAGCTGCTTCGAGGCGGGGACGACCTCGCCCTCGATGACGCGCCACAGCATCGAGTACTGCGGCTGGTTCGAGATGAGCTGGAAGCCGAGCTCCTTCGCGAGGGCGGCGCCGGCACGGATCTGCTCGGCGGACCACTCGCTGACGCCGATGTAGAGCGCCTTGCCCTGGCGGACGACGTCCGCGAAGGCCTGCATGGTCTCTTCGAGCGGCGTCTCGTAGTCGAAGCGGTGTGCCTGGTAGAGGTCGACGTAGTCGGTCTGCAGACGCTCGAGCGAGCCGTTGATCGACTCCATGATGTGCTTGCGGCTGAGGCCGACGTCGTTGTGTCCCATCGGCCCGGTCGGCCAGTAGACCTTCGTGAAGACCTCGAGGGACTGACGGCGCTCGCCCTTGAGTGCTTCGCCGAGGACCGTCTCGGCTGCCGTGTTCGCGTAGGTGTCCGCGGTGTCGAACGTCGTGATGCCGGCGTCGAGCGCGGCCCGCACGCACTGGGTGGCGACGTCGTTCTCGACCTGCGAGCCGTGCGTCAGCCAGTTGCCGTAGGTGATCTCCGAGATCTTGAGACCGGAGTTGCCGAGGTACCTGAATTCCATGGTCCCGACGCTACTGGAGTGAGCGCACACGCGGGAGGCCGTGGCAGTACCTGTGGACAGCCGGCCGCGGAGCCCGCGTTGTGTGGTTCGGGGCGGGGCCGCTCGGGCCGGCCGGTGAAGGGGCGAGCCCTGTCGGCAAAGGGGCGAGCCTGGTCGGCGAAGGGGCGAGATGCCAGGGCATGTGCCCGGGACGCCCGCTCACCCGTCCCGCCCCCATCGGTCCCACTCGTCCCCTTCGCCCCCGTCCCTCCCGTCACTCCCGTCCTCCTGTCCTCCTGTCCCCGTCGAGCGGGCGGAATACCAGAGCGGACCCGCCGCAGCGAGGACGTTCTCGCCCACTCGCAGCGTCGCCCGCGTGCGCCCACTCGCCGCGTCGCCCGCGTGCGCCCACTCGCCGCGTCGCCCGCGTGCGCCCACTCGCCGCGTCGCCCGCGTGCGCCCACTCGCCGCGTTGCCCGTGTGCGCCCACTCGCCGCGTTGCCCGTGTGCGCCCACTCGCCGGGCGCGGGCTCGACCAGGTCGCGATCGGGCGAGACCGCACGCTCCCTCTGGGCGCCCCTCCGGCGAGTGGGCGGAAAGCGGACTCGATCAGGCCTGCTCGCCCACGATTGCGCCCACTCGCGTTCCTCGGCCTTTCCTGCACATCTCGCCGCCCTCCACATGGATCCACACTGGAGGCCCGCCCCGCCCCCGCCGTGCTGGTGCGGTTCCAGCATGGACGGCATGTCTCCGAAGACCCCGCTTCCCCCGGCTCTGCGCCGGACGCCGTTCCGTGTGCGCCGCGCGCTCCACATGGGTGTGCCGCGCGGCCGACTCGACGCCCGGGACCTCCGCCGGCCCTTCCACGGCATCAGATGCGCGACCCAGCCCCGGACACCGGACGAACTCGCCCGGGCACTCGCACCGAGGCTGCGCGGCGATCAGGTCTTCAGCCACACCACTGCCGCCATGCTGCTCGGCGTCCCCTTGCCTCGACGACTCGAGCGCGACCCACGCCTCCACGTGACGACGATCGGGACGGACCAGGCGCTCCGGGTCCGCGGGTCGGTCGGCCATCGTGCACGCGCCGGATCCGTCCGCGTCGTCCACAGCCGGGGTGTACGGCTGACGCACCCTGCCGACACCTTCACCGCTCTTGCTTCGTCGCTCTCGCTGGACGAACTCATCGTCGCCGGAGACGCCCTCGTGGGGTGGCTCGGATGGGTGACGGTCCCTGAGCTCGTGGCAGCGGTCCGCCGACGTCGAGGGTGCCGCGGCGTCGTGAAGCTCCGCGCAGCGATCGCTGAGATCCGGACCGGCTCCCGCTCCCCCGGCGAGACACGGACGCGCCTCGTGCTGACCCGGGCGGGGCTTCCACAACCTGCGTTGAACCATGACGTCGTCGTGGACGGGCGGTGGGTGGCATGCGTCGACCTCGCGTACCCGGACGCCCGCGTCGCGATCGAGTACGAGAGCGATCTGCACCGGTCCGACCCTGTGACGTTCCGGAAGGACCTGACTCGGGGTGAACTGCTCAAGGACGGCGACTGGTGGCTGGTCCGAGCGACCGCGGACGACGTCGGACCTGCGGTCGACCGTTTCGTCGGCAGGATCCACCGACTCCTCACCGTGGGGAGAGCGGGTCCACATCGCCCATGAGCGACACTTCAGTGAACAATGGTTGACGCTTCAACCAAAACGATGCAGAATGGGCTACGATCAGGTTCGATGCAGGCGCATGCAATGCCGCGCCCGCCCCATGACTCATCGCTCGAAGAAGGACAAACCATGGCTCTCAACGCCTCCGCCATCCCCGGCTACGTCACCGGCACCTGGAAGCTCGACCCGACCCACTCCGAGGTCAGCTTCTCGGTCCGCCACCTCGCGATCAGCAAGGTCAAGGGCAAGTTCGAGCAGTTCGACGCGACCCTCGTGACCGCCGAGAACCCCCTCGACACCAAGCTCGAGGCATCCATCGACGTCTCCAGCATCAACACGAACCAGGCGCAGCGCGACCAGCACCTCGCCACCGGTGACTTCTTCCTCACCGAAGAGCACCCGCACATGGTCTTCCGTTCGACCGGCATCCGCGAGGACGGCGACGACATGCTCATCGACGGCGAGCTCTCGCTGCGCGGCGTCACCAAGCCCGTCACCCTGAAGACCGAGTTCGGTGGCGTCACCACCGACGGCTACGGCCAGACCAAGCTCGGCGCCGAGGCCACCACCAAGATCGACCGCACCGAGTTCGGCGTGAACTGGAACGCGGCTCTCGAGGCCGGCGGCTTCACCCTCGGCAACGACGTCACGATCAACCTCGACGTCCAGTTCGTCCTCCAGGCGGCCTGACCTCTCCCCCACACGAAGCCCCGGCGCCCTCGGCGTCGGGGCTTCGTGCTGTCCGGGCAACGCTGACCCGACGACGGCCAGTGACCCGCCGCTCAGACTCTGAGCGGCGCTCGCCGTCCGCCGACCGCCGACCGCCTCCAGCCGAGCGCGTGAGCCGTACCCGCAAGCCGCCGCGTGCGCTCCCTTCCGAGCCGAGCGGGCGGAACACCAGGGCGATCACACCCGTCTCCGCGGAATGTCGCCCACTCGCCCACCGCCGACCCGGCCACCAGCCACGCACCGGCCCCCGGGCCACCAGCCACCGCCAGCCACCGCTACGCGGCGCCCCGTCCAGACGAGCGGGCGGAACACCAGGGCGATCACACGCGTCTCTGCGGTATGTCGCCCACTCGCCCACGGCACCGGGCCCACGCGCTCAGCGACCGCAGCACTTCGGAACTGGACCTCAGCGCGGTCCGCCACCAGCGCCTCCCGTGACGCCGAGCGGTACCGTGAGGAACGCTCCGACGCACTCGAGGGAATCCGCCCCCTGGCCGCGGAGTTGCACGCATCACCGCTGCACACGAGCACGCCCGGCACTGAGGTCGAGACGTCGCTCGCCGACGAACAGGAGCACCCCGATGTCCACCGACTGGATCACGTTGCAGACCCTCGCCGTGGCCGAGTTCGGCCGCCGTGTCGCCGCGGTGACCGACTGGGACGCGCCGACCCCGGACTCTGAATGGACGACGCACGACCTCGTCGCACACGTGGTCGACGAGCAGCGATGGATCCCGAAGCTCCTCACCGGTTGCGACCACGAACAGGCCGCAGCCGATCTCGAACCGATCGGTGACGACCTCCTCGCCGAGTGGCAACGGCACTCCAGCGCCGCCATCGAAGCATGGCAGCGCACTCCGAAGGACACGCCGGTGCACCTGTCGACGGACGTGGTGCAGGCCGGCGAGTACCTCGCGGAGCAGACCAGCGACATCACGATCCACACGTGGGATCTGGCCCGCGCGACCGGCAGCGACGAACACCTGCCGGACGAGCTCGTCGATGCAGTGTGGACGCACTTCGAGCCGCAGATCCAGTCCCTCGCGGCGACCGGGTTGTACGCGGCTCCAGTGCAGGTGGACGACGATGCTCCCCTGCAGGTCCGTCTGCTCGCGGTGACCGGGCGAGATGCCCGGGTCTCAGCCTGACGCACCCCGCAGGAAGACCCGCTGATGCACCAGTCAGCAAGGCCCGCACCCCGCACCATCCGCCACGGAAGGACCCCGCATGTCCGACACCCCCACCGTCCCGACAGTCCGCCTCGGCAACACCGGCCTCGAGATCTCGAGCGTCATCCTCGGCATGATGTCCTACGGCGACCCGGCGATGGGCTCGCACGCCTGGAGCGTCGGCATCGACGAGGCGCGCCCCTTCGTCCGCCGGGCGTTCGACGCCGGCATCACCACCTTCGACACCGCGAACGTCTACTCGGCGGGCAGCAGTGAGGAGATCACGGGCGAACTCCTCAAGGAACTCGCTCCGCGCGAGGAGGTCCAGGTCTTCACGAAGGTCTTCAACCGCATGCGACCTGGCCGGAACGGCGCCGGGTTGTCCCGCGCGGCGATCATGCACGAGATCGACGCCTCCTTGACGCGCCTCGGTACCGACTACGTCGACCTCTACCAGATCCACCGTTTCGACCCGCTCACCCCGGTCGAGGAGACGATGGAGGCCCTGCACGACGTCGTCAAGTCCGGCAAGGCCCGCTACATCGGCGCGAGCAGCATGTGGGCGTGGCAGTTCGCGGAGATGCAGCACGGCGCCGAGCGGCACGGCTGGACGAAGTTCGTCGCGATGCAGGACCAGTACAACCTCCTCGAACGGGAGGAAGAGCGCGAGATGCACCCCTTCTGCGCCCACACCGGCGTCGGCGTGATCCCGTGGAGCCCGCTCGCCCGCGGCAAGGTCACACGCCCGTGGGATGCGCAGGGCTCCGGCTCCCGTTCCGACACGGACGAGTTCGGCAAGACGCTGTACCGCCAGGACGAGGATGCGAACCGCGCGATCGTCGAGGCGGTCGGGCAGATCGCGGAGGCGCGCGGCGCGAGCATGGCGCAGATCGCCCTCGCCTGGGTCGCTGGCAAGCCCGCCGTCTCCGCGCCGATCATCGGCGCGACGAAGGAGCACCACATCGACGACGCGGTCGCTGCGACGGCGATCGAGCTGACGTCCGACGAGGTCGCGCGACTCGAGCAGGCGTACACCCCGCGGGTGCCGTCCGGCTTCTGACGCACCATCCGGACGGGAGGCGCGGTGCCAGCTGGCTCCGCGCCTCCCGTCCGTCATGTCCCCCGCTGGCTCCCCGCTGACTCCCCGCAGCGAGCCGCGAGTGCCACGCTCGGCGAGCGGGCGGGATCCCCCGGTCCCTCGGCGCAGACGGCCACGCATTCGCCCGCTCGCCGACGAGAGCTGCGCGGCAAGCGTCGACCGGCCACCGTCCCTCGCACCGCGGCCCCACTGAAGGCGAGCGGGCGGAACACCAGGCTGAGCGTGCCGGGACTCGCTCGTTTCCGCCCGCTCGCTGACGAGGGCTTCGGCGGGGTCCTCGAACGATCGCGTTGCTGACCGGTCAGGGGTCCAGCGGGCGGAACACCGCGGTGCCCGGGCGTGGGACCGGTCAGATCCGCCCGCTCGACGCAGCGGGGATGTCGGGTCGGAGTCGGACGGGTCGGGACTGGGTTGCGGCGTGAGCGGGCGGAATGCCCGGGGCGACGATGGAGACCGGGGACGAATTCGCCCGCTCGCGCTCGGCGATGCGAGATGACGGCGGCCGGTCGAGCGCCAGCGCAGCGCAGCGCCGCGCCTGCGCCAGCGCAGCGTCAGCGCAGCAGCCGCCTGCGCGCGTCGCGCGTCAGACAGCGCACGCCGACGCAGCGCACCTCAGACCGCGCCGAGACCCCGCTCCGCAGCGCCCGCAGCGCCCGCGCCGTCGTCCGCTCCGACCGCACCCGCCGCGCGCGCCTCGGCGGCCTCGCGCTCGAGCCGCTCGATCCGCCGCAACGCAGCACGCTCGCTGCCCGACTGACTGCCGAGCACGCCGGTGATGCCGTCGAGGACCAACCCGGTCGCGCGGTCCACGGGCAGCTCGATCGGGCCGAGCATCGGCGCCCGGATGCCGAGCAGCGCCCGGTGCCTCGAGTCGAGGGTCGACACCGCACCCTGGTAGAGCGCGCGGTACCCGGGCCGGAGCATCGCGGCGAGGGGCGGGTTCTTGATGAAGCGCAGGACCTCCCGGGTCCGGGGCGTCACCGCGAGTTCGCCACGGTCGAGGTAGCCGTCCATCTGCGCGCGGAGCTCGGCCTCGGTCTCCGGGGCGTCATGCACGTGCATCAGGCGGCCGGCGATCGCCCACTCGCGGACGTAGGCGTCGGCGCCACCGGGGATCGGCTCCCCCCAGCGCTGGGCGGTGCGGAGGAACGCGTCCGTGAACGCGAGGTGCACCCAGCGCGCCAGGTCGGGGTCGTTCGCGGTGTAGGGCCGTCCGATGCCGTGGCCGTCGACGTACTGGCCGCGCACACGTTCGTGGAGCCGCAGCACCCACTCGCTGCCGGAGGTCGCGGTCTCGGTGTCGCCGTGCGTGACGGTGTAGATCCAGCGGATGGTGCCCGCGAGGCGTCCGAACGGGTCCTCCTTGTAGCGCGAGTGGTCGGCGACCCCGGCGAGCGCCCCGGGGTGCAGGGCCTGGACGAGGAGGGCGCGGACACCGGCGACGATGGTCTGGTTGCCGCCGTGCACGGACCAGGTGGCGGAGCCGGGGCCGAAGAAGCCGGCGTCGGTGCCCTGCTCGAGCGCGTCCACCCACTCCGGGCTGCCCTGGGTGCTCCCGGTGAAGGTGGCCTGGAGACGGGTGCGGAACGCATCGGTGACGAACGACATGCCCTCATGCTCCGTCGGTCCCCTGACAGCGCGCCCGGCTGCACTCCGGAAACCGCGCCCGCCGCACGCACCACCCGCGCACCGGCACCCAGCACCAGCACCAGCACCAGCACCAGCACCCAGTCCCCACCCCCCGCCTGACAACCCCTCGGATCCGCCCGCTAGGTTGGACGACGTGAGCACCGACACGCCTCGTCCCTGGCTTGCCTCCTACGCGTCAGGGGTGCCGCACGACATCGAACCGATGACGGGGTCCCTCCCGGACCTGGTCGAGCAGTCCGCCCGGCGCTTCCCGAAGGCGGTGGCGCTCGAGTTCTTCACGCGCGAGACCACGTACGCCGAGCTCGAGGACCAGATCGCCCGCGCGGCGAACGGCCTGCGCAAGCTCGGCGTGACGAAGGGCGACCGGGTGGCGCTGGTGCTGCCGAACTGCCCGCAGCACGTGGTGGCGTTCTACGCGGTCCTCCGCCTCGGCGGCATCGTCGTGGAGCACAACCCGCTCTACACGCCGCGTGAGCTGCGCCACCAGTTCGAGGACCACGGCGCGACGGTCGCGATCGCGTGGGACAAGTCGGTGGCGACGCTGCAGGACTTCCCGGCGGACGTCGCCCTCCGCGCGATCGTGTCGGTGGACCTCACGCGCGCGATGCCCCGGACCACCCGTCTGGCGCTGTCGCTGCCGGTGGCGAAGGCCCGCGAGTCGCGGGCGAAGCTGACGACCTCGGTGTCCGGCACGACCCGCTGGGACGACCTGGTGTCGACCCGGAAGCTGTCGAAGCGGCACCCGCGTCCGCAGACGGACGACGTCGCGCTCATCCAGTACACCTCGGGCACGACCGGCACCCCGAAGGGCGCCGTCCTGACGCACCGGAACCTGCTGGCGAACGCCGCGCAGGCGCGTGCCTGGATCCCGCAGATCAGCGCGGGCGACGGCAGCGTCGTGCACGCGGTGCTGCCGATGTTCCACGCGTACGGCTTGACGCTGTGCCTCACCTTCGCGATGAGCATCGCCGGGAGGCTCGTCCTGTTCCCGGCGTTCGACCCCGCGTTGGTCCTCAAGGCGATCAAGAAGCGTCCGCCGACGTTCCTGCCGGCGGTCCCGCCGATCTACGCCCGGCTGCAGCACGCGGCCGACTCGGCGAAGGTCTCCCTGGCGGGCATCGACATCGGCATCTCGGGTGCGATGCCGCTGTCGCAGGACGTCATCGAGCCGTGGGAGGCGCGCACCGGTGGCTTCCTGGTGGAGGGCTACGGCCTGTCCGAGTGCTCCCCCGTGCTGATGGCGAACCCGGTGTCGGACGCCCGACGTCTGGGTGCGATCGGCCTGCCGCTGCCGTCGACCGAGTGCCGTGTGGTGGACCCGGACGACGAGTCGCGGGTGCTGGGCACGGACGAGTCCGGCGAGCTGCAGGTCCGCGGCCCGCAGGTCTTCGGCGGCTACTGGGGCAAGGCCGAGGCCACCGACGAGGTCTTCACCTCGGACGGCTGGTTCCGCACCGGCGACATCGTGGCGATCGACGCGGACGGCTTCGTGCGGATCGTCGACCGGCTCAAGGAGCTCATCATCACGGGTGGGTTCAACGTGGCGCCGTCCGAGGTGGAGGACACGCTCCTCAAGCACCCGAGCGTCAAGGAGGTCGCGGTCGTCGGCGTCGTGCAGAGCGGCAACGAGCAGGTCGTGGCCGCCGTGATCCCGACCGATCCGGCGACGTTCGACGCGGAGGCGCTCCGGGCGTGGTCCCGCGACCACCTGGCCGCCTACAAGGTGCCGCGTCGTGTCGTGGTGGTCGAGGACCTGCCCCGGTCGATGATCGGCAAGGTCCTGCGCCGCAAGGTGCGCGACGCGATCCTGCACCGCTAGCCGCCCACCCCAGCACCACGAGCACGAGCACGAAGCACGAGCACCAGCACCAGCACCAGCACCAGCACCAGCAGCCGGCACCAGCACAAGCTCCTACTTGCTGCTGATCCTCGTGTACTTGTTCACCGCCCACGGCACGAACACAGCGAGCATCACCGCGATCCCGATCAGCACGGTGGTGATCGGGTGCTGCATGGTCCAGATGTCCGGCACCGGCGCCGACCCGGCGTTGCCGAACAGCTCCCGCGCGGCCTGCACGAGCGAGGACACCGGGTTCCACTCCGCGAACACCCGGAGCACGAGCGGCATGGTCTCGCTGGGCACGAAGGCGTTCGAGATGAACGTCAGCGGGAACAGGATCATGAACGAGGCGTTGTTGATCACCTCGGGCGTCTTGACGCTCATGCCGAGCAGCGCCATCACCCAGCTGAACGCGTAGCTGAACAGCAGGAGCAGCGCGATCCCGCCGACGAACTCGACCGGTGACGAGTTCACACGCCAACCGACGGCGAGACCGGTTGCCATCATGATCACCATCGAGATGCCGTTGAGCACGAGGTCGGAGTTCGTCCGCCCGACCAGGACCGCCGACGCCGACATCGGCAGGGTCCGGAACCGGTCGATGAGCCCCTCCTTGAGGTCCTGTGCCATCGCCGACCCGGAGAACGTGGCCCCGAAGACGACGGTCTGCGCGAAGATCCCCGCCATCAGGAACTGCGTGTAGTCGGTGCCCTGCACGCTGATCGCGCCGCCGTAGACCTGGCTGAACAGCAGGACGAACATGATCGGCTGCAGGACGGCGAAGACGAGCAGGTCCGGCGACCGCTTGATCTTGACGAGGTTCCGCTTCGTGACGGTCCAGCCGTCCTCGAACCAGACCGCGAGTGGTGCGGTGACGACGACGGGCAGCTGCCGGCCGAGTACGCCGTCGGTGCCGGTCGTCGTGCTGGTGGCGGTCATCGGACCAGCTCCTGCCGGGAGGCCCGCCCCGCGCCCGACGGTCCGCTCACGCCCGTCCCGTCGCCGCCTCCACCCCCGCGTCCACGCCCGCCCCCATCGTCTCCGCCCGCGTCGTCCGTGGCGGCGTGCCCGGTGAGGCGGAGGAACACGTCGTCGAGGGTCGGCCGACGCATCCCGGCGTCGTGGAGCGCGACGCCGGCCGCACCGAGGTCGGCGAGGACCCGCTGCAGCGCCGCGGGCCCGGCGTCGACGGCGACCGCCCGGGTGCGTCCGTCCCCGCTCGTCTCGACGTCCCCGGTGCCGTGACGCCGGAGGACGGTGGTGGCGGTGTCCCCGTCGGCGGCGTCGACCAGGGTGACGACGACCCGGTGGCCGCCGACATGCGCCTTGAGCTCGTCGGAGGTGCCCTCGGCGATGACCCGTCCGTCGTCGATGACGGCGATGTCGTCGGCGAGCTGGTCGGCCTCCTCGAGGTACTGCGTGGTGAGGAGCACCGTGGCCCCGCTGGCGACGAGGTCCTCGATGATGCCCCAGAGTGCCAGGCGGCTGCGCGGGTCGAGGCCGGTCGTCGGTTCGTCGAGGAACAGCACACGCGGGTTCATCACGAGTGCCCCGGCGAGGTCGATGCGTCGTCGCATGCCGCCGGAGAACCCCTTGACGGGGCGGTCGCCGGCCTCGGAGAGCCCGAACACGTCGATGAGTTCGCGCGCCCGGTCGCGGGCGGCCCGTCGACCCAGGTGGTACAGCCGCCCGATCATCTCGAGGTTCTCGAACCCGGTGAGGTTCTCGTCGACGGCGGCGTACTGCCCGGAGACGCCGATCGCTCGTCGGGTGCCCTGCGGGTCGCGGACGACGTCCATGCCGGCGACCGTCGCGGACCCGGAGTCCGGTTCGACGAGGGTGGTGAGGACCTTCACGGTCGTGGTCTTGCCGGCGCCGTTCGGGCCGAGCAGTGCGGTGACGGTGCCCTCGGGCACCGCGAGGTCGAGACCCGCCAGTGCGTGCACGGGCCCCGACTTCGAACGGTACGTCTTGGTGAGGCCGGAGGCCTCGATGATGTCCATGTCGCTCCTTCGTGACCGGCTGCGTCCCTCGGGGGTCGACCGGTCACGTGCACCGGCCGACCGGGGTCGGCGAGGAGCGACGGACGTCACTCAGACGTCGAAGCCACCGCCGAAGTCGCTGGAGCCCTGGTCGAACCCGCCGTCGGACATGCCGCCGAAGTCGGAACCACCGTCGCCCCACGAGGCGTTGTCGTACCCGCCACCGTCGGCCACGCCGCCGTCGCCGGATCCGTTCCCAGTGTCCCCCGATCCACCGTCATCCGCACCACTCGCATCGGTTCCACCGTCGAACGACCCGGGGTCCGGCAGGAAGGCACTCATCAGGGCGGAACCGATCACGTAGCCGCCGACGGTGCCGAGCAGCGAGGCGCCGAGCATGCTCCCGAACCCGGGCCCCTGCCGCGGACCGAAGCCACCGCCCATGCCACCGCCGCCGAAACCACCGCCGCCGAGACCACCGAGCGAGCGCTCCATGTACCCGGGCTGCCGGAGCTCGGACCGGGTCGCGCTCTGGGCGAGCGACCGCGGGTCGTCGCCACGCGGGGCCTCGCCGGCCGGGGCGGAGCGGGTGAACTCGTCGTAGACCATCCGACGCTGCTCGGGCGTCAGGGTGGCGAACGCCTCGGCGTGCACCTCCTCGATCCGCTCGGGCGGCGCGGTCCGGAGCAGGTACCGGTACCGCTCGACGGCGCGCTGGTCCTCGGCCCCGGCCTGCTGGCCGGGCTGCGCGGGCGCCCCGTACGGCGCGGCCGGCGCCTGCTGGTACGACTGCTGCCCGTACTGGTAGCCCGGCTGCGGTGCCCCACCGGTCCCGTTGCGTGGCTGCTCCGGACGCTCCTCGCGGCCGAGCAGACGGTCGAGGAAACCCATGGTGTGCTCCTTCGTCGCGGGCACCGTGCCCGCTGCCGCCCACGGTAGGCATCGGTGGCCGCGACTGACTGTGCGTGCGCTCAGAAGCCGCCGTGGGCCTCCCGGCTAGGAGGCCCGTCCCCCGTCAGGACGCCGACCCGCCCCCGGTGACCGCCGCGGTCCACACCTGGAACAGCTCGTCCGCCGCACCCGGGTGCGCGACCAGGAACGGTGCGCCGACCGGCGGGAAGTCCTGCACCGGCCCGTCGAGGGTCAGCACGACCCCGCCGGCCTCGTGCACGAGCAGCACCGCGGCACCGTGGTCGATCGGGTTGAAGGCGGAGACGCAGCCGCCGATCCCCCGACCGGCGGCGACCTGCGCGATGGTGAGCGTGCCGGACCCCTGGACCCGCAGCGTGCACGAGCGGTCGGCCAGGGCGTCGAGGAACGTGCCGAACCCGGGCCACGGCCGGTGTCCGTCGAGCTCGGTCCCCACGACGGCTCCGGCGAGCGCCCGGGGGACGTCGTCGAGTCGCAGTGCGCGGTCGCGGACGGTGGCCCCGCGGCCGCGTCGGGCTTCGAACACCTCGCCGCGCCAGGGGTCGGCGACCACTCCGACCAGCGGACGCCCGCCGCGGGTGAGGCACAGCGACATCGACGTCCAGGGCACCCCGTTGACCAGGTTCGTCGTGCCGTCGACGGGGTCGAGGTACCAGCGGTGCCGGTCGCCCGGTGCGTCGCCGTACTCCTCACCGGTGAAGCCGTGCGTCGGGAAGACGGTCCGCACCCGGGAGCGGACGTGCTGTTCGACGAGCCGGTCCACGTCGGTGACGAGGTCGGCCGGGTCGGCCTTGGTGCTGACCTCGCTGACCGGGTGCTCGCGGGTGAACGCGATCACCTCGTGGGCGATCCGGTGGGCGAGGGCCTGCGCACGCGAGGCGACCTCGGTCTCGGTGGGTTCGCGGTCCCGCTCGGGCCAGCCGTCCCGTTCGGCGGCGGCGAGTGCGGCCTGGACCCCGGCGACGTCGTTCGTCGTGATCGAGTCGACGCCGAGGCGTGCCGCCCAGAGCGCGGGTTCGACGTCGTCCACGGTCCAGACGGCGACGCGCAGCCCGAGCGCGTGCGCGGCCGTGACGGTGCGCGGGGTGAGGAACGCGACGTCCAGGTTGAGCGTCGACGGCGTCAGCGCCAGCAGGTCGGCGGCCGTCGGCGGCTCGAGCGACTGCCAGGCGAGCCAGACGTCGGCGTCCGGCAACTCCGTCCGGACGGCCGCCATCGCCGCAGGTGCCCCGCACCACGCGACGCTCGTGGTCCCGGTGGCGCCGGCGACGGTGCGTGCCGCGACGACCGCGTCGGCCGCGTTCGTCAGGTCCACGAGCAGGGTGGCGCCGCAGCCGTCGAGTCGCTCGAGCGCGGCGTCCAGGCGCGGGATCCGGTCCAGGCCGTTGCCGAGCCGGGCGACGTCGCACCAGCGGACCTCGGACACCGGTCGGGCGTCGCCCCACATCCGGCCGAGGGTCTCGTCGTGGAGCAGGACCGCGACGCCGTCCGCGGTGCGTCGGACGTCGACCTCGATGGTGTCCGCGCCGAGCGCCTCGGCGACCGCGATGGCCGGCAGGGTGTTCTCCCGCCGGACCCACGGGGCACCGCGGTGCGCGACGAGCCGTGGGATCCGGACCGTGGCGCCGCCGCTGTCCGTCGTGGGCGCGGGCACGGGCGTGCTGGCGGGCGTGGGCGTGGCCACGGCGACCTCCGGGGCGCTCATCGTGCGACCTCCGTCAGGACGCCGTCGCGGTACACGAGCACCGCACCGATCCGGACACCGGTCTCGGTGCCGAGCGTCGGCGGTGGGCCGGTGACGTAGGCACGCAGCTCCGCGTCGCCGGACCGGAGGACGAGCTCGGCGAAGTGCCCGCGCATGAGGACGCGGGACACGGTGGCGCGGACCGGGCCGTCGTCGGTGAGCACGACCTCCTCGGGGCGGACGAGGACCTCGTCGCCGGCCGGGACCGGGGTGCGGACGGCGGCCAGGAACGCACCCGTGACACTGCTCGTGGCGCCGATGAACGACGCGACGAACCGGGTCGACGGGCGGGCGTAGAGGTCGGTGGGCGACGCGACCTGCTCGATCCGCCCGTCGTGCATCACCGCGATCCGGTCCGAGATGCTCAGCGCCTCGTCCTGGTCGTGGGTGACGATCACGGTCGTGATGCCGAGGCGCTGCTGGATGCGCCGGATCTCGTCGCGGACGCTGACGCGGAGCTTCGCGTCGAGGTTCGACAGCGGCTCGTCGAGGAGCAGCACGTCGGGCTCCTGGACGATCGCGCGGGCCAGGGCGACACGCTGCTGCTCGCCGCCGGAGATCGCGGTCGGCTTCGAGGTCGCGTGGTGGGTCAGGCCGACGAGGTCGAGCGCCTCGTGCACGCGCCGGGTCGTCTCGGCCTTCGACACCCGCCGGGTCCGCAGCGGGAACGCCACGTTCTGCGTCACCGTCATGTGCGGCCAGAGCGCGTAGTTCTGGAAGACCATCGCGCTCGGTCGGCGCTCGGGTCCCAGGTCGGTCACGTCCGCACCGCCCATCGTCACGGTGCCGCCGTCGACGGGCAGGAAGCCGGCCACCATGCGGAGGGTGGTGGTCTTGCCGCAGCCGGACGGGCCGAGCAGCGAGACGAGCTCGCCCTTCGCCACGTCGAGGTCGATGCCGGCGACGACGTCGCGTCCGCCGAGGGACTTGGTCAGGCCCCGCAGGACGAGTCCGCCGTCGGTCCGGTCGTCGCTGGTCCGGTCGTCGGTGGACCGGCCGTCGGCCTGGAGGCCCGGTGCGGGGTCCGCGAGGAGCGTTGCGTCCGACATGTGGTCGCCTTTCGTGCTGCGTGTGGTCATCGGATCTGGAACCCGTCCGCCAGACGGCCGCCCATGATGTGCTTCCGGGCGAGGGTCATCAGCACCACGGACGGGATGCTCAGCGCGATCGCGAAGACCGCCGACACCTGACGTGGTGAGTTGAGGACGAGCGAGTACATCGCGGTCGGCATCGTCATGTACGCCGGAGCGCCGACCAGGTACGTGCCCTGGGCCTCGTCGAAGGACGCCAGGAAGCTCATCACCATCGCGACGAGGATCCCCGGCCAGGCGATCGGGAACGTCACGGACCAGAACGTCCGCCAGCGTCCGGCACCGGCGTCACGTGCGGCTTCCTCGAGGGAGCGCGGCACCGCCGAGAACGCCGCCGCGGGCAACCACGTCATGAACACCACGCAGCCGAGCACGTGCACGATCAGGATGCCCGTGACCGTGTTCATCAGGTTCAACGCCGTGAACATCGCCGACATCGTGACGAACAGCCCCATCTTCGGGAAGGCGTTCGTGGCGAACAGCCCGACCAGCACCACGCGACGCCCGGGGAACTCGATGCGGCTGATCGCCCATGCGGCCGGCAGGCAGACGACCGCGGCGATGAGGACCGTCAGCGGGGCGAGCACGAGGGAGTTCTGCACGGCGACGGCCAGCGACGGGTCCTGGAACACGGTCCCCCACCACTTGAGCGTCCACCCGTCGGGCAGCAGGTTCGGGTAGGTCCAGCTCGTGGCGAAGGCCCGGACGGCCAACCACAGCAGGGGGCCGGCGATGAACACGGCCAGGACGACGGCGGTCGCCCAGACCAGGGCGGTGCCGGTGAGGCGCTTGATCATCGCGGGCCCTTCCCGAGCTCGCGGGCGTTCGAGCGCACGGTCGACCGCAGGTACAGCACGCTGGCGGCCGCGGCGAACGCGAACACGATGAACGCCATCGCGGTGGACTGCTGCGGACGGTTGTACGACTGGAAGTACTTGGAGATGTCGACGCCGAGCATCGTCGGGGCGTTCGGGCCGGTGAAGTACGGCACGGTGAACGACCCGAGCACACCGATCACGGTGAACGTCGTCGCGATGACCATCGGTGTCGCGGCCATCGGCAGCAGCACCTGCCAGACGACGCGCCACGTGCTGGCACCGGCGTCCCGCGCGGCCTCGATCAGGGCGTCGGGGGTGCCCTGCAGCGCCCCGGCGATCATCAGCACGGCGAACGGCAGGCTCGTCCAGACGCTGCCGAACACGACCGCGACGAGCGTGTACCCCCACACCGGCACGTCGATGCCGACCTGGGCACCGGCGCTCCGCAGGAACCCCTGCGCGTCGGTGAAGGTCAGGATCGACCAGCTGGCGATCACCACCGGCACGAAGATCGGGACGACGGCGAGCACGCTGAGCGTCCGGCCGAGGAACCCGCCGCGCAGCCGGAGGATCACGGCGACGACCACCGCGAGTGCGATCGTCAGCCCGGTCGACGCGAGCGTCACCCCGATCGTGGCCGCGAGGTCGCGGAGGAACGTCGGGTTGCCGAGCAGCGTGCCGTAGACCGCGAACGAGAACCCGTTGACGGTGTCCTGGCCGATGTCGGCGAGCGCCTGGCTCAGGCCGCCGGTGAACCCGAGGCTGAACAGCGCCGCGTTGACCACCGGTACGCCGACGAACAGCACGACGACCAGCACCGGTGCGGTGACCAGCGCGAGGCCCTGGACGCGCCGGCGGCGCGCCAGACGCTCCTGGGTGGTGGGTCGGCCGGTCGGCCGACGGGGGCCCTGGGCTGGAGACGGGACGGCCGGGAGGCCCGTGGCGGTGTCGCCACGGGCCTCCCGGTCGAGCGCCGGGCCGTTCGGGACGGTCTGGGTCACTGCGGGACCTTCGCGTCCCACGCCGCGTTCATGTCGGCCTGGAACGCGCTCTGGAAGCCGAGACGGAGCTTCGACGGGTCGGCCTTCGAGAACTGCTCGGCGACGCTCGACGGCAGCGAGCTGAGCGGGACGACCGGGTAGCCGGACACGGCCTTCGCGACGAGCTGCTGCCCCTGGGACGACAGGACGAAGTCGGCGAGTTCCTCGGCGGCCTGCTTCTTGGCCGCCGGCTCGGTCGCCGGGATGCCGAGGTAGCTCGCGCTGCCCGTGAACGACGGGTCGGAGATCTGCGTGAACGCGACGTCCTTGCCGATGGTGCCGGCCTTCTGCGCGGTGATGAACTGGTCGCTCCAGACCGGGGCCATCTGGATCTGGCCCGAGCCGAGCATCTGCAGCACCTGGTCGTTGCCGTTCGGGTAGACGCCCTTCTGGTACGTCGACGGGCCGAGGTCCTTGAGCGCGGCGAAGCCCGCGTCCCACTTCGACTCGAGCGACTTGTCGTACGTCGTCTGCATCTGGGTCTGCTCGGACTTCGACAGGTACTTGGCCAGCACCGTCATCACGAACGCGCCGCCCGAGCCGCCGGAGGACGGCGAGTTGTAGGCGAACTGGCCCGGGTTGGACTTGATCCAGGCGAGCAGGTCGTCGAGGGTCTTCGGCGGGTTCGTGACCTTCTTCGTGTCGTACGCGAGCAGCACGCTGGAGGCGCGGTACGGGATCGCCCGGTCGCCGCCCTGCTCTCTGGTGGCCGCGGGGACGTGGGCCAGGTTCGGGATCCCGCGGGCGTCGGTCTTCGCCATCAGGCCGGCCTTGCCCGCCGTGGTGACGAAGCCGGCGTCGACCAGGTCGTAGGGCAGCGTCTTGTGCGCCTTGACCGCCGTTGCGAGGTTCGCCTGGGTCTGCGCGTCGTGCTCCCCGTGCAGGTCGATGCTGGTGTGGACGGTGATCTTCGGGTGCATCCGCTCGAAGGCGGGGATGAGCGACTTGTCCCAGAGGTCCTGGACGTTCGTGTCGCCGCTGATGAACACGTTCAGGCTCGTCGAGCCCGGGGTGGCTTCGGCGCCGTTCGAGGCGTTCGCGCTCTGGACGCAGCCGGAGAGTGCGATGGATGCGGCGGCCGCGATGGCGACGCCGGCGAGGACTCGGGTCTTCACGTCGGAGGTCTCCCTGGTTCGTGGGGGCAGTACTGCGGGGGAAGGAGGTGTGGGAACGTTCCCGCACCGGGGTCGAGTGTGGTGCGGTCGGGTGAACTCCAGGTACCGCGCTCGTCGCCGGGAGGTGAACTCCGGGCAGCGGGCTGCCGAGTCGTGGCCGAGAGGTCGGTCGTCCTCCGGCCTGGGCTGCTGCGAGGATGGCCAGATGGTCTTCCTCTCCCTGCCGACGACGGTGGCGACGGCCGCCGTGACGGCAGCAGCCGCGCCGGCAGTGGCGGCGGCAGCTGCGCCCGCAGTGGCGGCGGCGTGAACGGCGGCCGGGGCGCACAGCCGACGATCCTCGACGTCGCCGCCCGCGCCGGCGTCTCGAAGTCGGCGGTCAGCCGGGTCCTGTCCGGCTCCGGACGGTTCTCCGACGAGACCCGCGAACGGGTCGAGCGGGCCGCCGCCGAACTCGGCTACGTCGCCAACGCCATGGCACGAGGACTGGTCAGCGGACGGACGCACACGATCGGCATGCTCATGCGCGACGCGTCGTCGATGGTCTACACCGCACTGCACGCCGTGATGGAGCGCCGGGCCTCCGAGCTCGGGTACCGCGTCGTCACGACCACCGGCGTCGGTCGGGTCGAGGACGAGAAGTCCGCGCTCGCCGCCCTGGTCTCGATGCGCGTCGACGGACTCGTGGTCTGCAGCGGCCTGATGCCCGCGGCCGACATCGCCGACTTCGCCCCGCGCATCGCCACGGTGGTCGCCGGCCGTCCGGAGCTGCACCCGGCGCTGTCCAGCGTCTACTGCGACGAGGTCGACGGCGGCGCGGTCATCGCGGACATCGTCGCCGACGCCGGGCACACCGCGGTCGTCGTGCTCACCGTGCCGATCGGCGACGCGATCACCCAGCACGCCCGGTCGCGAGCGATGGTCGAGCGACTCCGAGCACGCGGCACCCGGGTCATCGACATCGACGCGAGCTTCGTGCGTCCGCCCGAGGACCTGGCCGCCGACGTCGTCGACGTCATGCGCGAGTCGGGGGCCACCGCGGTGATGTGCCCGACCGACCGGCTCATGCTCGACCTGTGCGGGGCCCTCGCCCGTCGGGGCGTCCGCGTGCCGCAGGACGTCTCGGTGACCGGGTTCGACGGGGTCCGTCCGCTCGCCGACGACTGGATCGGGTTCACGACGTTCGCGCAGCCCATCGAGCGCATCGGCCGCGAGGCCATCGACCTCGTCGTCGCCCGCATCGACGACCCGGCCAGCGCCGTCGAACACCGGTCGCTTCGGGGCACGGTCGTCCCGGGTCGGACGCTCCTGGGACGGTGACCAGGGGCACCACCGCCGGGGCCTGCGAGGATGGGGTCGTGGAGACTCGTACCTGGGGTTGGCTCGCGGCCGTCATCGACGTCGTGCTCATCGTGGCGTTCGCCGTCATCGGACGCTCGTCGCACGGCGAGGCGTTCGCGCCGCTCGGCCTGTGGACGACCGCGTACCCGTTCCTGGCCGGCTGGGCCATCGCCTACGTGACCTCCGGGGCGTGGTCGCGGCCGCTCGCGATCTGGCCGACGGGCGTCGTGGCGTGGATCCTGACCGTGTTCGTCGGCATGGCGATCCGGGTCGCGACCGGGCAGGGGGTCGTCGACGGCAACCCGCTGCCGATCTCGTTCCTCATCGTGGCGACGATCGTGCTCGGCGTGTTCCTGGTCGGCTGGCGGCTCCTCGCCCGCCTGGTGCTGCGGGTCCGGTCGCCTCGGCGGTCCGAGACGCGCAGTGCGTCTGCCGCCGAACGCTCCTCCCGGTAGGGACCGAGCGTGTCCACGCCCGCCGACCACCGCCGCCGCCGTCCCGTTCCGCTCGTGGTGGCCACGGCCCTCCTGTCATCGGCGGCCGGGGTCCTGCTCATCCTGTGGCTGGTCATGTGGCTCCCCGTCCTCGTGACCGGGACAGGTGCTTCCCTCGTCCTGTGGCCCGTGGTCCTGGTCCTCGCGCTGGGCCCGTGGTGTGCCGTCGTCGCTGCGCTCGTCCTCGGACTGGTCGCGCGGAGCGGATGGCCGACGGCGTCCACGGACGCGGTGATCGGCATCAGCGCGATCCTCGTCCTGGTGGTTCCGGCAGCGCTCTGGTTCGGCGTTCCGGCGCTGCTCGTGGCGTGACCGACGGCCTCCCCCTGTGACGGCTCCGGAGGCTGCGCGGCCCGTCCGCTAGAAGAGGCCGCCGCGCGGACCCTCGTCGGGACCGTCGAGCCCGCGGAACATGTCCGACACCAGCGCGGCGATCTGGGGTTCGACGAGCCGCTCGACCGCTTCGGCGATGCGCTCCCGGTGGTCGAGCAGCGCCAGGCACACCGCCGTGCCGGTCGACCGCGCGGCCTCGTCGGACAGTTCGATCTCGTGGCGGAGCGCGGCCTTCGCCTCGTCCGACAACGGCTCGCGGGGCTCCTGGGCGTCCGCTCCGGTGCCCGCCAGCTCGCCGAGGGTGAACAGGAACGGCTCCCCGGGCTCCGGCTGCGGGTCGATGTCCAGGCCCTGGAACTCCGGCGACAGCCCCTCGGCCGGCTGGTACCCCGAGCGTCGCTTGCGTGCCGCGGCCCGCTCGAGCTCACGCTGCAGCAGCGGCAGGTTCTTGGCGGTGTAGTCGTCGACGGCGTCCTCGACGATGGCGGACATCCGGCCGATCAGCGCGTGCTGCACGGGGTGCGGCACGTCCGGACCGAACCCGGCCGCCGCGGCTATCGGCGAACCGGTGCAGCGCCGACAGATCCGGGTGCGAGGGCGTGCGGTGCCGATCTGCCAGCGGGGCAGCCAGCGCAGCCAGACGTCGACGGCGTTCCGCACGCGTCCGTCGATGCCGTCCATCCTGCAAGCGTAGGCGGCGCGCCCGGGATCCAGCCCGAGGCTCGGGGCAGCGGACAGAACTCGGCGGAAGTGGGACGGATCCTGTCCGCCTGGCCGAGGCTCGGCGCGGCGGGGACGGGCGGTACGGGCGGGCAGGGCGGCCGGGAGGCGCGGGGCGCGGCCGTCAGGCCGGCTCGGTCACGAAGTCGATCAGCTCCTCGACACGGCCGAGCAGCTGCGGTTCGAGGTCGGCGAAGGTCCGCACCTGCCCGAGGATCCGCTGCCACGCCCGGGCGATGTCGGCCTGCTCGGCGTGCGGCCACCCGAGCGCCTGACAGATGCCGGCCTTCCACTCGATCGACCGCGGGATCGTCGGCCACGCCCGCAGTCCGACGCGTGCCGGCTTCACCGACTGCCAGACATCGACGAACGGGTGCCCGACGACGAGCACGTGCGCGCCCCACTTCCCGCGCATCACGGCGTCGGCGAAGCGGGACTCCTTCGAGCCCGGCACGAGGTGGTCCACCAGGACGCCGACGCGGCGCTCCCGGGTCGGCCGGAAGTCGTCGAGCACGTCGGCCAGGTTGTCGACGCCGGACAGCTCCTCGACGACGACGCCCTCGACGCGGAGGTCGGCACCCCACACCTTCTCGACGAGTTCGGCGTCGTGCTTGCCCTCGACCATGATCCGGCTCGGCAGGGCCACCCGGGCACGCTGCTGCTCGACGGCGAACGACCCGGACGCCGTGCGGAGGCGACCACCGTCGGAGGCATGGCGGACCGCCGGTGCCGCACCGGGCCTCCCGGCCGTGGCGGTGGACCGAGCCGGCGGGGCGGCCGCGGCGGACCGACCGACCGGAGCCTGCGGGCGGCTCAGGGTGACGAGTTCGCCCTCGAGCAGGAACTGGCCGACGAAGGGGAAGGCGCGGACGCGGCCCTTCCAGTCCTCGAGCGAGACGTTGCCGGCCTCGAGCCCGACCACGGCGCCGGCCCAGCCGGAGTCCGGGTCCTCGAGCACCATGTCGCGCTCGAGCGGCACCTGCCGCACCTTCTGCACACCCCGCGAGCGCCAGTCGCCCGAGAGCACGTCACTGCCGTACCGGTCCTCGTCCACCCGCACGAGCGTACTGTCGACGGGCGTCCGGACAACGTCGACCGGCCGGTCCCCCCCTCATCCCGACGGAAGGCACACCCCGTGCGCGCAACAGTCATCCACGCCCCCCGCGACATCCGTGTCGAGGAGCGCGACGCCCCCACGATCCTCACCCCGTCCGACGCCGTCGTCCGTGTCGTCGCCGCCTGCGTCTGCGGCTCGGACCTCTGGCCCTACCGCGGCGTCCGCGACACAGCCGAACCGCGTGCGATCGGCCACGAGTTCGTCGGTGTCGTCGACCAGGTCGGCGACGACGTGACCGACCTGCACGTCGGCGACTTCGTCATCGCCCCCTTCACCACCAACGACGGCACCTGCCAGGCTTGCGCCCACGGCATGACGAGCGGCTGCGACCACGGCTCCACGTTCGGTGTCACACCGGACGCCTACGGCCACCCGCTCGGCGGTGCCCAGGCCGAGTACGTCCGCGTGCCGGACGCCGCCGCCAGCCTGGTGGTCGTGCCGGGTCCGGTCGACGACGACCTGGTGCCGTCGCTCCTGACCCTGTCGGACGTGTTCTCCACCGGACACCACGCGGCCGTCTCGGCCGAGGTCGGGCCGGGCAAGACCGTCGTCGTGGTCGGCGACGGGGCGGTCGGGCTGTCCGCGGTCCTGGCGGCGAAGCGCCTCGGTGCCGAGCGGATCATCGCGATGAGCCGGCACGCCGACCGTCAGGCGCTGGCACGCGAGTTCGGCGCGACCGACATCGTCGAGGCCCGCGGTGACGAGGGTGTCGCCGCAGTGCGCGAGCTGCTCGGCGGAGACCTCGCCGACTGTGCGCTCGAGGCCGTCGGCACCGCGGAGAGCATGGACCAGGCGCTCCGCGTCGTCCGCGCCGGCGGTGCGGTCGGCTACGTCGGCGTCCCCGCGGGTGACCCGGAGCTGCCGATGCCGTTCCTGTTCGCGAAGAACATCACGGTCGGCGGCGGCATGGCCCCGGCACGCGCGTACATCGAGGAGCTGCTGCCCGACGTGCTGTCGCGGGCGATCGACCCGGGCAAGGTGTTCGACCTCGAGCTGCCCCTCGACCAGGCCCCGGAGGCGTACGCCGCGATGGACGAGCGTCGCGCCATCAAGGTGCTCCTGCGCCCGTAGCCCCTCGCAACACGCAACCTGGGCGGTCCTGCGCAGCGGTACTCCGTTACGCAGGACCGCCCACGTTGCGTTCCGCGGACGTGCCGCGGAAGCGCCGCCGCGGAGGGTCAGTCGCGGAGGGTCAGCCGCGGACGGCGAGGACGCGGTGCGGGGACGCGGGCTCGGCACGCCAGCCCGACGGCAGGGCCGCGGCGAGCTCGGGGACCGTGAAGCTCCGGCGGATGGAGCGGAGGCCGTCCTCGCGGATGAAGGTACCGGCCGACACGAACGACGCCCCGATCGCGTACAGCCGGTAGGCGGACACCGAGCGTCGGATGTCGGAGTGCACACTGCGCCCGACGGCCAGCTCCGCCGAGTCCCGGAGGAACGCTCCACGCTCGGCGTCGTCGAGGTGGTGCAGCACGTGGTTCGACACGACGACGTCGAACCGCTCCCCCGCCGCGACCAGGTCGCCACTCGACTGCGTCCGGAAGGTCACACCGGCCGTCGTCTGCCGCTCGGCCGCCGCGATCGCGCGGGGGTCCGGGTCGACGCCGACGACCTCGAGGTCGAACCCGTCGCTCCGCGCCCACCGCACCAGCGACCGGGCGAGGTCACCGCCACCGCAGCCGAGGTCGAGCACGCGGGCGCGTCCGGTCGCTGGCAGTGCCGGCACGACGTGGGTGCGCCACACCGACCGCCAACCGGACACCGCCGCGTTCACCAGCGCGAAGCGACGGAACGTCCGGTCGAGGGTCGCGGGGTCGCAGTCCGGGTCGTCCATCAGCTCGCGCAGGTCGACGGCGCGGGTGGACAGGTCGATCGGCCCGGTCACGCCCCGACCCCGACGGGGAGGCCCGCGCCTTCTGCGTCGACCACGGCGGGCTCGCCACTGGCGTCCGCCGCCGCGACCGTGCTCCCGACGACCGTCAGGGACGCTGCCTCGACGGTCAGCCCCGGCCCGAAGGCCAGCGCGACGACGGGCGTGCCGTCCGTGGGACGTGCCTCGAGGGCCGCCCGGAGGACGAACAGCACCGTCGCACTCGACATGTTGCCGTGGTCACGGAGGACCGCGCGGCTCGCCGTCAACGCGCTGTCCGGCAAGTGCAGGGCATCCTGGGTCCGGTCGAGGATCGCCCGGCCGCCGGGGTGCACGGCCCACACCGGCACGTCGTCCGGCGTCCACCCGCGCGGGTCGAGGAGCGGCGCGACGGCCTCGGCCGCGTGCACGCCGATGAGCTTCGGCACCTGCGTGCTCAGCACCATCTCGAAGCCCTCGTCGCCGATGTTCCAGGCCATCTCGCTCGCGCCCTCGGGCAGGACCATGGTGGTGAAGGCGTCGAGGCGGAGGCCGGGGCCGTCCGCCGTCACGACCGCCGCTGCGGCCCCGTCGCCGAACACGCTGTTCGCGACGATCTGGTCCGGGTCCTCGGAGTTCCGCACGTGCAGCGTGCAGAGTTCGGCGCAGACGACCAGGACGACCGCGCGCGGGTCGGCACCGACGAACGCGTCGGCGATCCGGAGCGCCGGGAAGGCGGCGAAGCACCCCATGAACCCGACGTGCTGGCGGAAGACGTTCCGCGGCAGCCCGAGTTCCTCGACGATCGCCAGGTCCGGGCCGGGCTGGGTGAAGCCGGTGCAGGACACGGTCACGACGTGGGTGACGGTCGCCGGGTCGACGGCGGCACGCTCGAGGGCGTCCCGCGCGGCACCGACGAACAGCGGCGGAGCGAGCTCGCGGAACCGGTCGTTCCGGGTGCCGGTGCTCGGTGAGGTGAGGACGCCATCGGCGTCACGGAAGACACCGGGGCCTGCGGCGGAGTCGAGCTCCGGCAGGACACTGTGGCGGTGCTCGACCTCGGAGGCGTTGAAGGCCGCGGGCACGAGCCGCGAGGCGAGCCTCCCGAGGCCGGGCTGGGCGGCGAACAGGTCACGGACCGACGCCTGCCCGAGGGTGGTCCGCGGGACGGCGGTACCGATGGCTCGGATCGTTGCTGACACGCTCCATCCTGTCACCGGATCGCTGACGTGTCCCCAGGATGGACGGGAGGCCCGTGGCGATCTCGCCACGGGCCTCCCGTCATGCACGTCCAGCGCTGGGTCGCGCAGGGTCGTGTTCGGTCCTACTGCTGCTGCGCACGCTCCAGCACGAGCTCGCGCACACGGGCTGCGTCGGCCTGGCCCTTCATCGCCTTCATCACCGAGCCGATGATCGCGCCAGCGGCCTGGACCTTGCCGTCGCGGATCTTCTGCAGCACGTCCGGCTGCCCGGCGAGGGCTTCGTCGACGGCCACGGTCAGGGCCGAGTCGTCCGAGACGACTTTGAGCCCACGGGACTCGACGACCTGCGCCGGCGAGCCCTCGCCGGCGATGACGCCCTCGAGGACCTGGCGTGCGAGTCGGTCGGTCAGGTCGCCGGACTCGACGAGCGCGATGACCTCGGCCACGTGCTGCGGCGACACGAGGTCACCGGGCGCGGCGTCCTGCGCGTTCGCGACACGGCTGATCTCGCCCGTCCACCACTTGCGGGCGGCCTGCGGGCCGGCACCGGCGTCGATCGTCGCCTGGACCTCGTCGAGGAGTCCGCCGTTGAGGACGTCCTGGAACTCGAGGTCGGCGAAGCCCCACTCGCCCTTGAGGCGACGGCGGCGGGCCACCGGTGCCTCGGGCAGGCTCGCGCGCAGCTCTTCGATGAGTGCCGGGTCGGGGACGACGGGCAGCAGGTCGGGCTCCGGGAAGTACCGGTAGTCGTCGGCGTCCGACTTGGGACGGCCGGCCGAGGTGCGGCCGGTGTCCTCGTGCCAGTGCCGGGTCTCCTGCGTGATCGTCCCGCCGGCGGCGAGGATCGCGGCCTGGCGCTGGATCTCGTAGCGGATGGCACGCTCGACGGCGCGGAACGAGTTGACGTTCTTCGTCTCGGTGCGGGTGCCGAGCTTCTCCTGGCCCCACGGGCGCAGCGAGATGTTCGCGTCGCAGCGCAGGTTGCCACGCTCCATGCGGGCCTCGGAGACGCCGAGCGCCCGGACGAGGTCACGGATGACCTGCACGTACGCGGCACCGAGCTCGGGAGCGCGCTCCTTGGCACCGACGATCGGCTTCGTGACGATCTCGACCAGCGGGACACCGGCCCGGTTGTAGTCGACGAGCGAGTACTCGGCGCCCTGGATGCGGCCGGTGGCACCGCCGACGTGCGTCAGCTTGCCCGCGTCCTCTTCCATGTGGGCACGCTCGATCGGCACCTGGAAGATCGTGCCGTCGGCGAGTTCGACCTCGACCTCGCCCTCGAAGGCGATCGGCTCGTCGAACTGCGAGATCTGGTAGTTCTTCGGGTTGTCCGGGTAGAAGTAGTTCTTCCGCGCGAACCGCGAGCTCTCGGCGATCGAGCAGCCGAGCGCGAGCCCGAGCTGGATCGAGTACCGAACGGCCTGCTCGTTGACGACCGGCAGGGACCCGGGCAGCCCGAGGTCGACCGGTGTCACGTTGGTGTTCGGCTCGCCGCCGAAGAAGTTCGGCGCGTCCGAGAACATCTTCGTGGCCGTCGCGAGTTCGACGTGCACCTCGAAGCCGAGGACCGGCTCGAACCGCTCGATCGCCTCGTCGAAGTCCATGAGTGCGTCCTTGGCCATCAGATGACACCTTCCTCTGCGGCGGACTGCTGTGCGGCGTCCAGGTTCGGGATCCGGGAGATGAGCGGGGCACCCCACTGCTGCTCGAGCAGACGCTCGAGTGCGGCGCCGACTCGGTAGAGCCGGGCGTCCTCGCGCTGCGGGGCCATCAGCTGCACGCCGGTCGGCAGGGAGTCCTCGGGCGCCAGGCCGTTCGGGATGCTCATGCCGGGCACGCCCGCCAGGTTCGCGGGGATCGTGGTGAGGTCGTTGAGGTACATCGCGAGCGGGTCGTCGATGCGCTCACCGATCTTGAACGCGGTGGTCGGCGCCGACGGGCTGATGAGCAGGTCGACCTGCTCGAACGCGGCGGTGAAGTCGCGCTGCACGAGCGTGCGGACCTTCTGCGCGCTGCCGTAGTAGGCGTCGTAGTACCCGGCGCTCAGCGCGTACGTGCCGAGGATGATGCGCCGCTTGACCTCGGGGCCGAAGCCGGCTTCACGCGTGGCCGCCATGACGTCCTCGACCGTGGCACCGTTGTCCGGCGTGACGCGCAGGCCGAAGCGGACCGAGTCGAACTTCGCGAGGTTCGACGACGCTTCCGCCGGCAGGATCAGGTAGTAGGCGCTGATCGCGTAGGCGAACGACGGGGCGTCGATCTCGACGACGACCGCTCCGGCAGACTCGAGCAGCGCGACCGTCTCCTGGAAACGCTGGGTGACGCCGGCCTGGAAGCCATCGCCCCCGGCGAGCTCCTTGACGACGCCGATCCGGACGCCCTTGAGGGAGTCGGCCTGCAGACCGTCACGCGCGGCAGCGGCGAACGAGGGCCATTCCTGTCGCAGCGAGGTGGAGTCCTTCGGGTCGTGCCCGCCGATGACGTCGTGCAGCAGCGCGGCGTCGAGGACGGTCCGGGACACCGGTCCGATCTGGTCGAGGCTCGACGCCAGCGCGATCGCCCCGTAGCGGCTGACGCCACCGTAGGTCGGCTTCACGCCGACGGTGCCCGTGACGGCACCCGGCTGGCGGATCGACCCACCGGTGTCCGAGCCGAGCGCGAGCGGGGCTTCGAACGCGGCGACCGCGGCGGCCGAGCCACCGCCGGACCCTCCGGGGATCCGGTCGAGGTCCCACGGGTTGTGCGTCGGACCGTACGCCGAGAACTCGGTCGACGAGCCCATCGCGAACTCGTCCATGTTGGTCTTGCCGAGCGGCACCAGGCCGGCACGGCGGAGCTTGGCGACCGGGGTGGCGTCGTACGGCGGCACCCAGCCTTCGAGGATCTTCGAGCCCGAGGTGGTCGGCATGTCCTGCGTGCACAGGACGTCCTTGACGGCGATCGGCACACCGGCGAGCGGTCCGAGGTCGTCCCCGGCCGCGCGGCGGGAGTCGATGGCCTTCGCGGCGGCGATCGCGTTCTGGTTGACGTGCAGGAACGCGTGCACGTCCCCGTCGACGGCGGCGATCCGGTCGAGGTGGGCCTGCGTGGCCTCGACGCTCGAGACGTCGCGGGCCACCAGGGCGTCGGCGAGCGCGGCAGCGCTCAGCGTGGTGATGTCGTGGGTCACTGTTCTTCCGCCTACTGTTCTTCGCCGAGGATCGCGGTCACCCGGAAGCGTTCGCCGTCCGAGTCGGGGGCGCCGGAGAGCGCCTGCTCCTGGGTCAGCGTCTCGCCGACCACGTCGGGGCGGGACACGTTCTCGAGCGGGACCGGGTGGCTCGTCGCGGGGACGTCCGGGGTAGCGACCTCGGTGACCTTGGCGACGCTGTCGACGATGAGTGACAGCTCCTCGGTCATCTTCTCGATCTCGTCGGGCGTGAGTGCGATACGTGCGAGGTTCGCCAGGTGTGCGACCTGCTCGCTCGTGATGTCAGGCATGGTGCTCCGTCGATCGGTTCGTGGAATGCGCACCAGTCTATTGGGCGGGCCGCGCGGGGGTCGGACGGCTGTGGACGGTCGACGCCGGGGGCTCCGCTGTGCAGGACGGTCGGGAGGCCCGGGGCCGGCCCGTCGGACCGGCACCGGGCCTCCAGACCGACACGACGCGACGCGATCGGACGCGGACGCGGTTCGACGCAGCTCAGCCAGCCGGCGGTGCAGCAGCAGCCCCACCAGCGGCAGCCCCGCCCGCAGCGGCACCACCGGCCGGAGCCCCGCCCCCGGTGACCGCCCCGTCAGCCGCCGGTGCCTGCGCCGCCGGGTTGGACGTCGCCGGCGCCGGCGCGCCCGACGCGGCCGTCCCCGGCGTCTGCTGCTGCGTCCCCTGCTGCGCGTCCGACCCGCTGGACGGCGTCGCGTTCTTCGCCTTCGCGGGCGTCCCGATCATCGCCTGGTCCGGAGCGGGCAACGTGCCGCCGCCGTACGCGCCGTCCAGGTACGTCATCAGCTGCTTGCCGACCTGGAACTTGGCGCTGTACCCGGTGGTGCCCTGCAGGAACGGCCAGTTCGCCAGCCGCACGTGACCCTGCACGTTGCCGATCCAGGTCGCGTTCGTGTACTTCGTCGACGACGTGACCAGCCAGTTCTGCTGGTCGCCGTCGGTCGTGCCGGTCTTGGCGAACTTCGGCACCGAGTCGCCCGGGTTGGCGGTGGCCGCCGTGCCCTTCCCGCTCAGCACGCCCTGCAGCGCCCAGTCGACGGTGCCGGCGACCTCGGCGCTGACCCCGCGGTTGCAGGTCGCCGGGGTCGGCCGGATCGTCGCGCCGCTGGCCGTCGTGACGGAGTCGATGGTCGTGGGGGTGCAGGCGATGCCGCCGTTCGCGAACCCGGCGTAGGCCTCGGCGAGGTCGATCGGTGCGAGCGGGTTCGTCCCGAGGACGGACGCGGGGTTGGAGTCCGGTGCGCTGCCGTTCGCCTGGTGGATCCCCATGCCCACGGCGGTCTTCTGGATCCCGCACAGGTCGAGCTGCTTCGCCATCGCGCCGAAGGCGGTGTTGATGGACTCCACCGTCGCGTCGAGCACGGTCATCGACGGCGGCACCTCCTCGGCGTTGGCGACGCTCCACGGCTGGCCGCCGAGGGGTGCGCACGAGTTCGTGAACTCGTCCTGCGGGAACGTGTTCTCGGTCGTCCCGACGGACTCGGACAGGGTGTGCCCGTTCGCCAGCCAGTCGGCCAGGGTGAAGACCTTGTAGGTCGAACCGGTCTGGAAGCCGCTCGAGCTGCCGACGGCCTGGTCGGCGTTGTAGTTCACGGCGGTGGCACCCGGGGTGGGTGCGTCGGACTGCGTGTACGTGGTGTTCTGCACCATCGAGACCACACGGCCGGTGCCGGGTTCGACCGTGACGTTCGTGCCACCGGCGTCGACGCCGGCCATCGTCGTCGGTACGTAGGACGACAGCGCGTTCTGCGCGTGGTCCTGCAGGTCGAGGTCGAGCGAGGTGTGGATCGACAGGCCCTTCGTGTCGAGGGTGGCGATCCGGTCCGAGGCCGTCTTGCCGAAGGCCGGGTCGGAGAGCACCTGCGAGCGCACCATGTCGCAGAAGTAGCCGGCGTCGTACTTCGACGCTGCCGTGGAGCAGCCGTTGGCGGTCGCGGTGATCTTCGGCGTGATCGGTGTCGCGATCGCCTTCGTCAGCTCGGCTGCGGAGATCGCGTGGTGGGCGTGCATGCGGCGGAGGACGTAGTCGCGGCGGACCTTCGTCAGCGCGTACCCGTTCGCCGACCCGTTGGCCTTGTTGCTCGGCTGGTCGATGCGCAGGTAGGACGGGTTGTTGAGGATCGCCACGAGGGTCGCCGACTGCACGAGCGACAGGTCCTTCGCGTGCACGCCGAAGTAGTACTCGGCACCGGCCTCGGCGCCGTAGACACGGCCACCGAGCCCGACGATGTTGAGGTACCCGGTGAGGATCTGGTCCTTGCTGTACTTCTTGTCGACCGCGATCGCGTACCGGATCTCCTGCAGCTTGCGTGCCTTCGACTGGCCGGCGACCTTGTCGTAGCAGGCGTCCACCTTCTTCTTCGTGGACGCCGGGTCCTTGCCGTTGAGCTGCTCGCACTGCTGCACGAGGACGTTCTTGACGTACTGCTGCGTGATGCTCGAGCCGCCCTGGACGCCCTTGCCGAGTGCGTCGGCGATCGTCGCGCGGAGCGTCCCGACCACGTCGATCCCGCCCTCGGTGTGGAAGCGCGGGTCCTCGGTGTCGATCGCCGCCTGCTTGAGGGAGTCGGCGATCTGCCCGGACTGCACGTTGGTGCGGTTCTCGGCGTAGAACGACGCGATCGGGACCTCTTGTCCGCCCTGCTTCGCGTAGACGGTGGACACCTGCTGCGGCGTCTGGATGTCGAGGTAGCTCGGCAGGTCCTCGAAGAACTCGGCCGCGCCGCTCGCGCCCTCCCCCGCGACGGCGACCGCCGGGGTCACCGCGACGGCGACGAGCAGGCCGGCGAGGACCGACATGACGACGAACATCAAGAGGGCACCCGGCCACCGCACGACTCGCATGTCGAGCACGGTAAGGAGACGGGCTGTACTCACACTGCTGCGCGCGGTCGCGCGACTGCACAGCCGCACAGGATGCTCCCGGTCTCGCCGCCGCCATGTGGTCCGACACGGCCTGGAGGCCCACATCACCGGCCCCGCGCCGGTCCGGTCACGATCCGGTCACGTCTGGGCAGCCTCCCGTCCCACCGCCGGAAGACGGTGCTCAGTCGCGCGGCTGGAGGTCCTGCGGTCGGACGAGGTACATGTCCAGCGTCGCCTGGACGACCCCGTCACCCGGGGTGTCGCCGGGCGTGTGCCGACCGCTGACCAGGTCGCCCCGTCCCACCGCGATGAGCGCGACGTCGTGCAGGGACGCCGTACCGGGCTTGAGGTAGTCGTTGTGCCCGAACGGCTGCCGGAAGACGTCCCCGGCGTCCGCGGGGTCACTGCCGCCGGCCAGGTCGAGCGCCGCCGCGCCGAACGAGGTCCGCCCGGGGTCGGTGCCGAAGAAGCCGGTGCCTGCGACCGGGTCCCAGTGCGCACCGCCGACGTACACCTGCCCGTGCGGGACACCGAGCTCGTCGGCGGAGGTGACGGCGCTGCCGGGCGACCCGAGCATGGTCAGGCTGTCCACCCGGGTGCGTCCGGATGACAGCGCGATCATCGCCGTGGTCGACCCGTACGAGTGCGCCACGACCCCGAGCCGCGGTTCGTGGTCGTTCCGGACCGCCCGGATGCCGTCGAGGGTCCGGACCAGCCGGTCGGCGCCGAGGTGGGCGAGTTCGAGCGACATGAAGTTCGAGATGCCGGGCGTGCGGTACCCCATCCACGCGACGACCGCGATGCCCGGGCCGTTCGCGGGGGCGGCCACCGGCGCCAGGGTGGCCTGCTCGCGGAACACGTCCCCGGCCGTCGCGGTGAAGTCCACCATCTGGCCGTTGACCGAGAAGAAGATGCCGGGCACCACGACCGAGACGTCGCCGGCGGTGTCCAGGTCGCCGACCGAGATCGCGCACCGGCCGCTCCCCCGGGTGTCGAGCGTGACGAGGTACTTCCGCGGGTCGTCCGGGGTCTGCTCGAGCGACTGCCGCACCTGCCCGAGCATCGACGCGAGGGAGGTCGACGTGCCCGGGTCGGCCAGTCCCGCGGCGAGGGAGGCCCGGTTCGCGACGTCCCGGACGTCGTACGGCACGCCGTCGAGGTTGCCGATCACGACGGGGGCGTCGTCGGTCAGGACGGTCTGCGACGCCGGCGACAACCCGCGCCACCAGTTCGCGACGAGGTTGGTGCTGGGCGGGTCGTCCATCGCGGTCGCGGTGACACGCGAGTCGTCGTCGGCGGCCTGCAGGGTGAGCGGGGCCGCGGTCTCGAGGGCGTCCAACCAGCGCTGCCCGGAGGCGACGGCGAGCGCCTCGACGGCCGGTCCGGTCACGTGGTCGGACGCTCGGGGTCCAGAAGTCCCGACGGCGGCCGACGCGACGACGACGGAAGCGGGCACGGCGGGGGCCTCGACGACTCCCAGCGAGTGGATCGAGGCGGTCAACAGAGCCGCGGCGATGATCAGCAAACGGGTCTCCCCCGGGAAGGCCAGCCTGTCGTTCCCCTGCAGACGACAGGTGATGCTCTGTCGAGTTTAGGGAGATCCGGCCCTTCGGGGGTCATGCGGGATGCAACATGACCCCCGAACTGGGGTCACACCGGGGTGCGTCGCAGGGGCCGCTTCGCGCGCGGCCGTGCATCGCCCCCTACCGCGGCTCGGCGGCGTCCGGCGCGGGCTCGGCGGCGTCCGGCGTGGGCTCGGGCTGGGCGGCGTCCGGCGCGGCAGCGGGCTCGGCCTCGGCCGGCGCCGGGTCGCCGAGCGCGGCCGGCCCCTCGGTCACGAGCAGCGCGAACTGCTCGGCGTCGATGATCCGCAGTCCGAGCTGCTCCGCCTTCGTCAGCTTCGAGCCGGCACCCGGGCCCGCGGCGACGAAGTCCGTCTTCTTGCTGACGCTCGACGCGGCCTTCCCACCGGCGGCGATGATCGCCTCTTGCGCACCCTCGCGGCTGAAGCCCTCGAGCGAGCCGGTCGCGACGACGGTGACCCCCGCGAGCACCCCGCCGGCTTCGGTCGCGGCCCCCGGCCCGGGGTGTCCAGGCGTCGTGAGCTGCACGCCCGCGGCCGTCCAGCGGTCGATGATCTCGCGGTGCCAGTCGACCTCGAACCAGTCGAGCAGCGCGTCGGCGATGATCCCGCCGACCCCGTCCACCGCGGCGAGTTCGTCACGCGAGGACGACCGGATTGCGTCGAGCGACCCGAAGTGGTTCGCGAGCGCCCGGGCCGCGACGGGTCCGACGTGGCGGATGTTCAGGCCGACCAGGATGCGCCACAACGGTTTCGTCTTCGCGGCGTCGATGTTCGCGAGCATCTCGAACGCGTTCTTGGACGGGTACCGGCTCGGCTCGCCCGTGTAGTCCGCACCGCGGGCCTCCGGGTCGAACGGCGGGTCGGTCTTCTTCCGCGCCCGGCTGAACGGGGTCACGCGCTTCGGGGCGCCGCCGTCCTCGGTCTTCTCCATGCCGGTCTCGGCGTCTCGGACGACGACCTCGATCGGGACGATGTCCTCCAGCGTCAGGTCGAACAACCCGGCCTCGGTCACCAGCGGCGGGGTCTCCGGGAACACCGGCTGGGTGAGCGCGGCGGCGGCCACCTCGCCCAGGCCCTCGATGTCGAGCGAACCGCGGGAGGCGATGTGCTCGACCCGGCCGCGCACCTGCGCCGGGCAGCTCTCGGCGTTCGGGCAGCGGAGGTCGATGTCGCCCTCCTTCGCCGGGCGGAGCGGGGTGCCGCACTCCGGGCAGTCGGTCGGCATCACGAACTCGCGCTCGGTGCCGTCGCGGAGCTCGACCACCGGGCCGAGGACCTCGGGGATCACGTCGCCGGCCTTGCGGAGCACGACGGTGTCGCCGATCAGGACACCCTTCGCCTTCACCACCTGCTGGTTGTGCAGGGTGGCCTGACGGACGACGGACCCGGCGACCTCGGCCGGCTCCATCGCGGCGAAGGGGGTGGCCCGACCGGTACGGCCGACACTGACGACGATGTCGAGCAGCTTCGTGTGGACCTCTTCCGGCGGGTACTTGTAGGCGATCGCCCAGCGCGGAGCCCGGCTGGTCGACCCGAGTTCCTCGTGCAGCCCGAGGTCGTCGACCTTGATGACGATGCCGTCGATCTGGTGCTCGACCGCGGAGCGACGCTCGCCGTACTCCTTGACGAAGCCCAGGACCTCGTCCACCGAGTCGAACACGCGGTGGTGCGTGCCGGTCGGCAGGCCCCACTCGTGGAGCAGCTCGTAGACCTCGGACTGGGCGCGGACGTCGGTGTCGCGCTCGAGTTCGGCGACCGGCCAGGCCCCGATGCCGTGCACGAGCATCCGGAGGCGTCGGAGGCGGTCGATCATCAGCTCGCGCTTGCCTGCGGACTTGCCCTCTTCCTTCTGGCGGAGCGACCCGGCGGCGGCGTTCCGCGGGTTCGCGAACACCCGCTCGCCGGCGTCGCGCTGCCGGGCGTTCAGCTCGTCGAACTGCGCGACCGGGAAGAAGATCTCGCCACGGACCTCCACCAGGGGCGGATGCCCGCTGCCGGCGAGCCGGTCCGGGATCGTGCCCATCGTCCGGACGTTGCCGGTGACGTCCTCGCCCACCACACCGTCACCACGGGTGGCCGCCGAGACGAGCCGACCGTGCTTGTACCGCAGGTTGATGGCGAGCCCGTCGATCTTCAGCTCGGACAGGAAGCGGACCCGCTCGGCACCGGCGTCCCGCTGGACCTTGAGCGCCCAGTCGGTCAGTTCCTCGGGGCTGAAGACGTTGTCGAGGCTCAGCATCCGCTCGGCGTGCTCGACCGGGGCGAACTGCGTGGTCTGCGCCTGCCCGCCGACCGTCTGCGTGGGGCTGTCCTCGGTCAGGAGTTCCGGGAACCGCTGCTCGATCGCGTCCAGCCGGTGCATCATCGTGTCGTACTCGGCGTCGGACGCGGGCGAGCCGTTGCCCTCGTAGTAGGCGTGCCGCAGTTCGTTCAGTCGGGCGCGCAGCCGGTCGACCTCTCGAGCGGCCTGCGCGGCGTCGAGGCCTGCGGGGCCGATGGTCTCGAAGGTCGCGTCGGTGTCGCTCATGTGTCAGTTCTACCGTGCGCCACCGACCCCGGTCGCAGCGGCCGGGGCAGGGTCGTCAGGCCGGGACGGGGTCCTCAGGCCGGGACGGGCGCTGCCGACACCGTGGTGTCGATGGTGCACTGGCCGAGCACCCGGGTGCCGACGTACACGACGGCGGTCTGCCCGGGGGCGACGCCGGACAGCGGCTCGTCCGGGACGATCACCAGCGCACCGTCCTCGACGTGTGCGGTCGCGGGCTCCGGGTCGGCGTGCGCACGGATCTGCACGTCGCAGCGGAACGGGGTCGACGGGTCCGCCGGTGCCGCGCCGGCCCAGGTGTACCGGGTGCCGGAGAGCGAGGCGACGTCGAGCGCTTCCTTCGGCCCCACCACGACGGTGTTGTCCTTCGGGCGGATCTCGAGCACGAAGCGGGGCTTGCCGTCCGCCGCGGGTCGACCGAGCGCCAGACCCCGGCGCTGCCCGACCGTGTAGCCGTGGGCACCGTCGTGGCTGCCGACGACCGTGCCGTCACGCTCGACGACGTCACCGGTCTCGCTGCCCACGCGGTCGGCGAGCCAGCCGCGGGTGTCGCCGTCGGGGATGAAGCAGATGTCGTACGAGTCCGGCTTCTGCGCGACCGTCAGCCCACGGGCGGCGGCCTCGGCACGGACCTCGTCCTTCGACGGGGTGGCACCGAGCGGGAACATCGCGTGCTGCAGCTGCTCGGCGGTGAGCACCCCGAGCACGTACGACTGGTCCTTCGCCCACGCCGCCGAGCGGTGCAGTTCACGTGAGCCGTCCGGCGCGGTGACGATCGAGGCGTAGTGCCCGGTCGCGACGGCGTCGAAGCCCAGGGCCAGGGCCTTCTCGAGCAGGGCAGCGAACTTGATCCGCTCGTTGCAGCGCATGCAGGGGTTCGGGGTGCGGCCGGCCTGGTACTCGGCCACGAAGTCGTCGACGACGTCCTCCTTGAACCGCGCCGAGAAGTCCCACACGTAGTACGGGATCCCCAGTGCCGAGGCGGCGCGCTGCGCGTCCATCGAGTCCTCGATCGTGCAGCACCCACGGCTGCCCGTGCGCAGGGTGCCGGGCATCCGACTGAGCGCCAGGTGCACCCCGACGACGTCGTGGCCGGCGTCCACCGCCCGGGCCGCGGCCACCGCCGAGTCGACCCCACCGCTCATCGCCGCCAGAACACGCATGCGTCCAGGGTAACTCCGACACGGCGTACCGTTGCTCGACGATGACGAGCACCACGAACGACGCCTTCGACCTCCGCGGCGTCCTGCTGTCCGGGTTCCTGCCCGCCGCGCTCTTCGCGATCGGCGAGGGCGCGATCATCCCGATCATCCCGATCGCCGCGGACTCCCTCGGGGCGAGCCTGGCGATCGCCGGGTTCGTCGCCTCGCTGATCCTGGTCGGGGAGCTCATCGGCGACGTGCCCTCGGGCGTCGTCGTCGCGCGGATCGGCGAACGCAACGCCATGATCGGCGCCGCCGTCGTCTCGGTGGTCGGACTGCTCGTCTGCACGGTCGCCCCGAACCCCCTGGTCCTGGCCCTCGGCGTGTTCCTGGTCGGCCTGTCCACCGCGGTCTTCGCGCTCGCCCGGCACGCGTACATGACGACCGCGATCCCGCTGCGGATCCGGGCCCGCGCGCTCTCGAGCCTCGGCGGGGTGTTCCGCTTCGGGTACTTCGTCGGTCCGTTCCTCGCGGCCGGGGTCATCCACCTCACCGGCACGACGCAGAGCGCGTTCTGGGTCCACGTCGTCTGCTGTCTCGGCGCCGCCGTCGTGCTCCTCGTGATCCGCGACCCCGCGACGGGCGTGCGCGGTCTGCAGCGGCCGAGCCGCGCCTCCCGGCCGACCGCGACCGACCCGGCGACTGCCACCGACGCGACGACCGACGCAGCGACGCCGGCCGCACTCGAGGGCGAGCAGTTCGTCAAGGAGGAGTCGCAGGGCCTCTTCCAGACCATCCGCGCCCACCACCGGGTCCTCGTCCGTCTGGGCAGCGGCGCCGCGCTGATCGGCGCGATGCGCGCCGGACGGCAGGTGATCCTGCCGCTCTGGGCCGTCAGCGTCGGGCTCGACGACTCCACCGCCGCCCTGGTCATCGGCATCGCCGGTGCCGTCGACTTCGCGCTGTTCTACACGAGCGGGCAGATCATGGACCGCTGGGGACGCCTGGCGAGCGCCCTGCCCTGCATGCTCGGCCTGAGCATCTGCTACTTCCTGCTCGCCTGGAGCGACCACCTCGACGCCCGTGTCGGCTGGTTCATCGCGGTCGCGATGGCCATGTCCCTGGCGAACGGCGTCGGCTCCGGCATCCTCATGACGCTCGGCGCCGACCTGGCACCCGCGGACCGGCCGGCACCGTTCCTCGGCGCCTGGCGGTTCACCGGGGACCTCGGGTCCGCTGCCGCACCGCTCGTGATCTCCGGCGTCACCGCGCTGGCGACCATCGCGGTCGCCAGTGGCGTGATGGGCGTGCTCGGCCTGGTCGGCGCGGGCATCCTGCTTCGGTACGTGCCGCGGTACCTCCCGCGCACGTTGCGCTGACCGGCCCGCTCGGGCGCCGCCTGGTCGCGCGTCGCCTTCTCGGGCGTCGCCCACCAGCCGGGAGGCCCGACCCACCTCCGCCACCCGCCCCGCTGCGTACACTGGGTCGGCCAGCGGGAGTGGTGGAATTGGTAGACACGCAGGATTTAGGTTCCTGTGCTCCGGCGTGAGGGTTCGAGTCCCTCCTTCCGCACCGGACGGCCTGCGGGCTGGCGCACCGGGTCGCGTCGGACGTCAGCCCTCCGACGGACGGCCCCGACACGCCCGCACGGTACCCTCGGTCCGGCGGGTGCTCCATCCGCCCTCGCCCGCCGACCGGAAGAACCATGCACTCCGTCGCACTCGCCCTGATCCCCTGGCTGGATCCGCAGTACATCCTCGACCACTTCGGGGCCTTCGCCGTGCTCGTCGTGTGCGCCATCATCTTCGCCGAGACCGGGCTGCTGATCGGGTTCATCTTCCCGGGCGACAGCCTGCTCGTCATCACCGGCCTCTTCGCCTTCGACCGTCACGGTCAGATCGGCGGGATCCCGATCTGGGTCGTCGCGCTGATGATCGGCGCGGCGGCGTTCCTCGGCGGTGAGCTCGGCTACTACATCGGCAAGAAAGCCGGGCCGCCGATCTTCGAACGCAAGGACAGCGGACTGTTCTCGAAGGCGAACGTCGACCGGACGAACGCGTTCTTCCACAAGTACGGTGCCCTCGCGGTGATCCTGGCGCGCTTCGTCCCCGTGGTCCGGACGTTCGCCCCGATCGCCGCCGGTGTGGGCCGGATGAACTACAAGAAGTACTCGCTGTACAACGCCGTCGGCGCGGTCATCTGGGGTGTCGGGGTCACGTTCCTCGGGTACTTCCTCGGGTACATCCCCGCGGTGGCGTACATCGTGCGGAACTACATCGACGTGATCCTGCTCGCGGCGGTCGTCGTCACCGTGGTCCCCGCCGCGATCACCTACTTCCGGAACGCCCGCAAGGCCAAGCAGCGCGAGCCCGAGCAGCCGTAGGCCGGCGCGGCCGGCTGCCCGGCGCTGCCGGACCGCAGCTGCCGGCCGGCGCCGCCGCCGCCCGGCCCGAGCGGGACCCGGCGCGAGCGGGACCCGGCGCGAGCGGGACCCGGCGCGAGCGGGACCCGGCGCGAGCGGGACCCGGCGCGAGCGGGACCCGCACAACGAACACCGACTCGAACCACGGCATGCCGTGGTTCGAGTCGGTTTCCGTTGTGCGACGCCGAAAGGCGCCCGCGGGCGGCCGCCCGCGCCCCGCGCCGGCCTCAGGCCTGCGGCGCCTCGCCGGCGAACCACTCGCGGACGATCGGCGCGATGCCGCGGAACGCCTTCGACCGGTGGCTCAGCGCGTTCTTCTCCGCGCGGGTCAGCTGCGCGGCCGAGCGGTCGGCGTCGTCCGGCTGGAACACCGGGTCGTAGCCGTGCCCGCCGTCCCCGATCGGCTCGGTGCGGACCTCGCCGTTCCAGACCGCCTCGAACACGTGCTCGACCCCGGAGGGCGTGACGAACGCGGCCGCGCAGACGAACGCCGCGGTCCGCTCGACGACCCCGTCCAGGTTCTGCAGCAGCAGCGCGATGTTGTCCGCGTCCACCCGGGTGCCGGCGTACCGGGCCGAGTGGATGCCGGGTGCCCCGTCGAGGGCGTCGACCGCGATGCCGGAGTCGTCCGCCAGGGCCGGCAGCCCCGTGTGGGCGACCGCGGCCCGCGCCTTGATGAGCGCGTTCGCGGCGTAGGTGTCGCCGTCCTCGACCGGCTCGGGCCCGTCGTAGGCCACGAGCTCGATCCCGCCCAGGGCATCACCGAGGATGTCGCGCAGCTCGACGACCTTGCCCTGGTTGTGCGTCGCCAGGACGACCGTGCGGGCGGTGTCGGTCATGCGAGTCCCAGCGCCGAGCGCTGCACGGCCGCGAGCGAGGCGTTGCCGGCCAGCCCGAGGTCGAGCAGCGCGTTCAGCTCGTCGCGGTCGAACGGTGCGTGCTCCGCCGTACCCTGGACCTCGATGAACTTGCCGGATCCGGTGGTGACGATGTTCATGTCGGTGTCGGCGCGGCTGTCCTCCTCGTAGGCCAGGTCGAGCATCGGCACGCCGCCGACGATCCCGACCGAGATCGCCTGCACACTGTCGGTGAGCGGTGTCGCCTTCTTGCCGATGAACCCGCGCTCGCGGCCCCACTCGATCGCGTCGGCCATCGCCACGTAGGCGCCGGTGATCGAGGCGGTGCGGGTGCCGCCGTCGGCCTGCAGCACGTCGCAGTCGAGCACGAGGGTGTTCTCGCCCAGGCCCTTCATGTCGACGACGGCACGCAGCGACCGGCCGATGAGCCGGGAGATCTCGTGCGTGCGCCCGCCGACCTTGCCCTTGATCGACTCACGCTGCATCCGCTCGTTGGTGGACCGCGGCAGCATCGAGTACTCGGCGGTGACCCAGCCGGTCCCCTTGCCGGCCATCCAACGCGGGACGCCGTTGGTGAACGAGGCGGTGCAGAGCACCTTCGTGTTGCCGAACGAGATGAGCGCGCTGCCCTCGGCCTGGGTGCTCCAGCCGCGTTCGATGGTGACGGGTCGGTGGTCGGTGGTGGTCCGGCCGTCGATGCGGACGGTGCCGTCGGTGGCGTTCATGGGTTCCTCTCGGTCCGGCCTGGAGGCACGGTGCAGGTGGTCGGGGCAGGTCAGGTCGTGCGGCGGGTCAGGTCGTGCGGCTGGCCGCCGACACGTCGCGCCCGCGGGGCAGGGTGATGGCGCCTGTCTCGAGGTGCCCGACGGAGGCGACCTCGGGCCCGAGGAACCGGCGGGCGAGGCGGACGAAGCCGGCCTCGTCGGCGCCGGTGGCCTCGAACGCGTAGCTCGGCGGTTCGGTGCCGGTGCGCTCGAGGCCGTGTTCGACGAGCCGGCGGTAGACGTCGTTCGCGGTCTCCTCGGCGCTGGAGACCAGCGTGACGTCGGGCCCCATCACGTACTGGATCGCGGCGGACATGAGCGGGTAGTGCGTGCACCCGAGGACGAGGGTGTCGACGCCGGCGTCCCGCACCGGTGCGAGGTACCCGGCGGCGACCTCGCGCAGCTGGGCGGACGAGGTGTCACCGGCCTCGACGAACTCGACGAAGCGGGGGCACGCGGCGGTGGTCAGGGTGACGTCGGCGGCGACGGCGAAGGCGTCCTCGTACGCGCGGCTGGCGATGGTACCGATCGTGCCGATGACCCCGATGCGGCCGGTGCGGGTCTGCTTGACGGCGGCGCGGGCAGCGGGCTGGATGACCTCGACGACGGGGATGCCGTACGCCTGCTCGTAGCGTTCCCGGGCGTCGCGGAGGACGGCCGAGCTCGCGGTGTTGCAGGCGATCACGAGGGCCTTGACGCCCTGGTCGACCAGGTCGTCCATGACCTCGAGCGCGTACCGCCGGACGTCGGCGATCGGCTTCGGCCCGTACGGCGAGTGCCGGGTGTCCCCGACGTAGCGGATGCTCTCGCGCGGCAGCTGGTCGATGATCGCGCGGGCCACCGTGAGTCCGCCGACGCCGCTGTCGAAGACTCCGATCGGTGCATCCGTCACGGTGACCAGCGTACCGACGCGCGCCGCCCGCGGGACGTGGCACGGGCCTCCCGTCCACAGATCGCCCCGGCACCGCCGTTGTCCACCGTTCCGGGACACGATCCGGGCCGGCGCACCCGGTCCTGGTTAGGGTCGGAGACGTGACCACCGCACTCCTGACCGACCAATACGAACTCACCATGGTCGACGCCGCGCTGAAGGACGGCACCGCCGACCGCCGCTGCGTCTTCGAGGTGTTCGCCCGCCGGCTGCCGGACGGGCGCCGCTACGGCGTCGCGGCGGGCCTCGGACGCTTCCTCACGCAGCTGACCGAGTTCCGGTTCGGGGACGGGGAGATCGGCTTCCTGCGCGACCGGCGCGTCATCGACGAGGGCACGGCCCGCTGGCTGGCGGACTACCGGTTCTCCGGGGACGTCCGCGCCTACCGCGAGGGCGAGGTGTTCTTCCCGAACTCCCCCGTGCTGCAGATCGAGGGCACCTTCGCCGAGGCCGTGATGCTCGAGACGCTGGCGCTCAGCGTGTTCAACGCCGACTCGGCGATCGCTTCCGCCGCGGCACGCATGGTGTCGGCGGCCGACCGGCGTCCGCTCGCCGAGATGGGGTCCCGCCGCACCGGTGAGTGGAACGCCGTCGCAGCCGCCCGGGCCGCGTACATCGCGGGTTTCGGCGCCACCAGCAACCTCGAGGCGGGCCGGACCTGGGGCATCCCGACGATGGGCACGGCTGCGCACGCCTTCACGCTGCTGCACGACTCGGAGGAAGCCGCGTTCCGGTCCCAGCTCGACGCGCTCGGCAGCGGCACCACCCTGCTCGTGGACACCTACGACATCGAGGCCGCGGTCGAGACGGCCGTCCGCCTGACCGAGGGGAAGCTCGGCGCGGTGCGGATCGACAGTGGCGACCTGCCCTCCGTCGTGGCGTCGGTCCGTGCCCAGCTCGACCGGCTCGGTGCGACGGCGACGAAGATCACCGTGACGAACGATCTCGACGAGTACACGATCGCCGCTCTCCGTGCCGCACCGGTGGACTCCTACGGCGTCGGCACCTCGGTCGTGTCCGGCTCGGGCCACCCCGCCGCCGGCATGGTCTTCAAGCTCGTCGCACACCACTCCCCTGCGGGCGAGTGGGTGCCGGTGGCGAAGAAGTCCGCCGAGAAGGCCTCCGTCGGCGGTCGGAAGGAAGCGGGTCGGCGTCTGCGGAACGGCATCGCCACCGCCGAGGTCGTGCTGACCTCGGGGTCGGTCGGCCCGGACGAGCGGGACCTGCTCGTGCCGGTGGTCACCCACGGCGAGGTCGATCCGGCGTTCCTCGGTCCCGCCGGCGTCGAAGCCGCCCGGGCGCACCACAAGCGGGCGAAGGCGGAGCTGCCGGCGGACGCCGAGCGCATCGGTCGGGGCGACCCGGCCATCCCGACGCTGCTCGTCTGAGCAGCGTCGGCGGGGGTCACTCGGACTTCATCTTCTCGTAGATGGCCTTGCAGTCCGGGCAGACCGGGAACTTCTCGGGGTCGCGACCGGGGATCCACTTCTTGCCGCAGAGCGCCTTGACGGCCTTGCCGGTCAGGGCGGACTCGAGGATCTTGTCCTTCTTCACGTAGTGCGAGAAGCGCTCGTGGTCGCCGGGCTCGATCGCCTCCTCTTCCAGGAGCTTCTCGAGTTCGCGGTCCATCACGTCGAGGCCGCCACCGCCGGGTTCCGTCGTGCTCATGTCACCAGGGTACGTCGTCACGACCGGGTCCGTCGGCGGATCGGTCACGCTGTGGGCGCACGTGGCCCCGCGCGTCAGTTCCGCTGAGCGGCGGCCAGGAGGTCCGGCCCGCGTCGGTCGAACACCGCACCGCCGACGGCCACACCGATCGCCAGGACGACGACGCCGACACCGATCCCGACGCCGAGGACGAGCGCCGTCGACGGGTCCTCCGCCCTGATGAGCGCGCGGACGGCGAACCACCCGGCGGGCACCATGCACAGCACCGTCCCGACGACCATCAGGGTCTGTGCGAACGTCGCCGTCGCGCCCGCGGCCTGCGGTTGGTGGAACGGGTGGTCGCCCGGTCGGACGGTCGGGTACGGCAGGGCGACCGAGACGATGCTCGACAGGCCGAGCCCGCCGAGCAGGCCGCTGGCGGAGACCGCGACGAGCAGCGGGAATGCCTCCATGTCGCCGTACAGCGCGGCCGACACGGCGGCTCCGGCGACGAGCAGCGGGACGCCGACGACGATGAGCGGCACCAGGCGACCGAGTCGGTCGGTCCAGCCCGGAGCGCCCGAGGCGACGTGCAGCCAGACGGCCGTGTTGTCGTACGAGACGTCGTTGTGCGGCAGGAACCCGGCGATCAGGGCCATCAGCGGCAGCGGCACCAGGGCCGTCCACGCCCACGGCACCCCGGCGATGCCGAGCGGCAGCACCACGAGCGGCACGAACACCAGGATGAGGTACGAGCTGCGGTACCGCGGGTCGCGGGTCCAGTAGGTCAGCGCACGGGCTGCGACGGCGCCGAACGGGGTCGCGCCGAGGCGGTCGAACCAGCCGAGCGTGCGGTGTCGGTGCACGCGCACCGGGTGCGGCACGGCGACGAGCACCCGACCGACCAGGGCCCACCAGGCGAGACCGAGCAGGCCCACGACGACGAGCGCCACGAGCAGCCGGGCGACGGCCGTGCCGGCGTGACCGGCCGCGACGTCCGCGGGCACGGCCCACGCGGCACCCCAGGGCGTCCAGCCGGCGACGTCGGCCAGCCGCTGGAGCCCGGGTCCGGCGGGGTCGAGCCAGTGGGGACGGAGCAGGAGGGCGGCCGACGGCAGCACCAGGACGATGCCGACCAGGACCACCGGCCAGGTGGCCTCCCGGGGTCGGTGCCCCGCGAACGCGAGCGCTCCGAGGGTGCTGCCGACCCGGATGAGCAGGGCGGTGGTGGCGAGCACGAGCACCGCGGCGACGACGGCCATCAGGGCCGGACCGGCACCGCGGCTCCAGGTGACGACCTGCGCGACGGCGAGCACGGCGACCGCGACGACCGGGATGCCGAGGAGGCCTGCCAGGCCGAGGCCGACGGCCAGGTCACGCTGCCCGATGCCGAACGCGGTGAAACGCCGGGGGTCGAGCTGGTCGGCGACACCGACGGCGAACGGGATCAGCGTGCAGCCGAGGGCCACCGCCGTGCCGACCAGGACCACGACGGTGCGGGCCACGAGGGGGTCGGCGGTCCGGAGCCCACCGAGGACGGACGCGGCCCAGAGGACGGCGACCAGGGCGACGAGGCTGCCGAGGACGACGGCGACCGCGCGGCGCGCACCACCACGGACCTCGCCCGCGAGCAGGTCGGCCCTCAGCCGGAGAAGCTGTGCAACCATTCCATGCTCTCTGCGACGGGGCGTCCGCCGGCGAGTTCGACGAACTTGTCCTCCAGGGAGCGACGGCCGCGGACCTGCGCCATGGTGCCGGCGGCCAGGACCTTGCCGCCGACGATGATCGCCACGGAGTCGCACGTGCGCTGGACGAGTTCCATCGAGTGGCTGGAGAGCACGACGGTGCCGCCACCCGCGGTGTAGCGCCGCAGGATGTCGGTGATGGTCGTCGCGCTGACCGGGTCGACGGACTCGAACGGTTCGTCGAGCACGAGCACGCGCGGCGAGTGGATGAGGGTGGCGGCCAGGGCGATCTTCTTCGCCATGCCCATCGAGTAGTCGGCGACCGGACGTCCGAGCGCGTCGCCGAGGCCGAACGCCTCGGCCAGGTCCGTGCTGCGGCTCCGGGCGGTCTTGCCGTCCAGCCCGCGGAGCGTGGCCGAGTAGAAGAGCATCTGCGCGCCGGTCAGCCGGTCGAACAGGCGGAGCCGGTCCGGCAGCACACCCATCGCCCGCTTCGCGGCGGTCGGGTCGGCCCAGACGTCGTGGTCGAGCACGGTGACGGTGCCGGCGTCCGGACGCAGGAGGCCGGTGAGGACCGAGAGCGTCGTCGTCTTGCCGGCGCCGTTCGGACCGACGACGCCGAAGATGGAGCCCTTCCGGATCTCCAGGTCGACGTCGTCCACCGCCAGGGTCTGGCCGTAGCGCTTGACCAGGCCCTCGGCGCGGAGCACGACGGGCTGCTGCGGCACGTTGGGCCGGCCGGTGGGCCGCTTCGTCGTGGACGCGGCCGGCGTGCCGGAGCCGCTCCGGGCCTCCTGGCCGTCGCGACGGACGTCCTGGTCGTCCCGACGGACGTCCTGACCGTCGCCCGGGTGCGACGCAGCGCCCTGCGGCCGGGTCGCGCGTCCGGAACGCTTGTCCCGCTTCTTCCCCGGACGCGGCGGCGTGGCCGTCCCGGCCTGCGTGGCTGCGCTCGCCTGCGTCGGTGACCCGGCGGGACGGGTGTCCACCCCTGCCTCGGTCTCCGAGCCGGTCCTGTCGTCCGTCATGTCGTCACCCGCGGCTGCGCCGTACGCACCCGTGTCCCCCGTGTCGTCGTGGTCGTCGTCGCCCGTCCCCTGGGCGACGGTCGTGCCGTCGTCGTCCGCGTCGACGGTCCACGCAGCGTCCGACGTGCTGTAGACGTCGTCGTTTCCCGTTGTTCCTGCCGACACGAGGCCAACCGTACCAACGGTTCCGACCGCTCGCTGAGCCGTGTCGGACCGGGTCACGAATTGAACACGATGCCGCTCGACCCGTACCCCGACACCGCCTGGTTCCGTATCATTCACCGAGACACGACGGAGTGTTCACCACTCGGAAACCTGCCCGCAGCGCTCCCGGAGCGGTTGCTGACCGGGGCGTTCTGCGCTCCGGACCACGCGACTCCCGGCCAACTCGAACGCGGTGGGTGCAGTATCCGAGGAAGCCGTATCGAAGTGCCCGTCAGGACACGCTCGACGTGTCCTCCAGTGTGGACCTCCACCCTCCGGGGCGGACGGGACACGGCGGACACCGGAAGGGACCAGCATGACCACGCAGATCGTCATCCTCGCAGCGGGGATGGGCAGCCGCCTCGGGCGCAGCCTGCCGAAGCCGCTCACCGAGCTCAGCGACGGCCGCACCATCATGCAGCAGCAGTTCGACAACATCCGCGCCGCCTTCGGGTCCAGCGCGCGGGTCACGATCGTCGTCGGCTACAAGTCGGAGTACATCGTCGAGGCGTTCCCCGAGGCGAACTTCGTCTACAACGAGTCCTACGACTCCACGAACACCTCGAAGAGCCTGCTGCGTGCGCTCAAGGCGACCGGCAAGAGCGGTGTCCTCTGGATGAACGGCGACGTGGTCTTCGACCCGATGGCCCTCGTCCGCGCCGCCGACATGATCGACGAGGGTCGGTCGTTCGTCAGCGTGAACACCGAGAAGGTCTCCGACGAAGAGGTCAAGTACACCGTCGACGCCGAGGGCTTCATCGCGAAGCTCTCGAAGAAGGTCGTCGGGGGTCTGGGCGAGGCCGTGGGCATCAACCACGTCTCGGCAGCCGACAAGCAGGCACTGATCCGCCAGCTCGGCCGGGTCGACGACCAGGAGTACTTCGAGGGCGGCATCGAGGCTGCCATCGCCGAGGACGGACTACGCTGGACGCCGATCGACATCTCCGACCTGTACGCGGTCGAGATCGACTTCGCCGAGGACCTGCAGCGCGCGAACGACCTGTTCGCCTGAACGGGTCAGGATCCCCTGATCCGGACCACCGGCCCGGGTGGCCGCCCCTCGGTGCGGTCCCGGCCGGAGGGAACCCATGACTGACGCGCACCCGACCGCGCAGCCGACGACCACGCCACCGCCCGCGGACCCCGGTGTCGCCTCGACGCCGGCGGCCCGCGGCTCCGCACGGCGGTACCGCCAGGCGCTCTGGCTGCTGACGGTCCGCGACCTGCGCGTGCGGTACTCGACCTCGGCGCTCGGGTACTTCTGGTCGATCCTCGACCCGCTCGTCATGTCGGCGATCTACTGGTTCGTCTTCACACAGGTCTTCCACCGCGGCAAGGTCGGCGAAGAGCCGTACATCGTCTTCCTGCTGACGGCGCTGCTGCCCTGGATGTGGTTCACCGGCGGTGTCTCGGACTCGACCCGGGCCTTCATCAAGGAAGCCAAGCTGATCCGCTCGACGACGATCCCGCGCAGCATCTGGGTCGCCCGCATCGACGCATCCAAGGCCATCGAGTTCCTGCTGAGCATCCCGGTGCTCGCGGTGTTCGTCATCGCCACCGGCGCGCACCTGCACTGGCAGGTGGTGCTCTGGCCGCTCGCCATCGTGCTGCAGGCCGCGCTCGTCTACGGCCTCGGGCTCATCGTCGCACCGCTCGTGGTGTTCTTCCGCGACCTCGAGCGCGCGGTGAAGCTCGTCCTGCGCTTCCTGTTCTACGCGTCCCCGATCATCTACGGCACGCAGGCGCTGCCGAAGGCGCTGCACGACATCGCCGCGATCAACCCGCTGAGCGGGATCTTCGGCATCTACCGCTCGGCGTTCTTCCCCGGCCAGCTGGACTGGAAGGAAGTGCTCGCGTCGGTCGTCGTCACGGGCATCGTCCTGGTCGTCGGTGTCGTCGTGTTCCGCCGCAGCGAGCACCGCGTCCTCAAGGAGCTGTGATGGCCACGACCGAACCCGTGACGACGGCGAGCACGACCACACCGGTCATCTCCGTCACCGACGCTGGCATCCGGTTCAAGCGGAACCGCCGCGCCAGCCGGAGCTTCAAGGACCTCTTCGGTCGGGGTCAGCGTCGTCGGAAGGCAGACGAGTTCTGGGCACTCCGGAACGTGTCGTTCGACGTCCGCCCGGGCGAGGCGATCGGTGTCGTGGGGCGGAACGGCCAGGGCAAGTCGACGCTGCTCAAGCTCGTCGCCCAGGTGATGCTGCCCGACGAGGGCCGGGTCCACGTGGGTGCCGGCGTCGCTCCCCTGATCGAGATCACCGGTGGCTTCGTCGGCGACCTGACGGTGCGCGACAACGTCTTCCTGACCGCTGGGCTGCACGGCATGTCCCGGGCGGAGATCCGCGCGGCCTTCGACGAGATCATCGCGTTCGCCGAGATCGCGGACTTCGTCGACACCCCGTACAAGCACCTGTCGAGCGGCATGAAGGTCCGGATCGCCTTCGCGGTGATCTCCCGCCTGGACGAGCCGGTGATCCTCGTCGACGAGGTCCTGGCCGTCGGCGACAAGAAGTTCCGTGAGAAGTGCTACAGGCGGATCGACGAGCTGCTGGCGGGTGGTCGGACGCTGTTCTTCGTCTCGCACAGCGACAAGGACCTGCGCCGGTTCTGCGACCGCGGGCTGTACCTCGACGGTGGACGACTGCTGTTCGACGGGCCGATCGACGACGCCCTGGAGCGGTACAACGCCGACCACGGCGTCTGACGTCCACTCCTCCACAACCGAGCACCCCCGGGCCACGCTCCACAGCCCCGGTCCCCCGACGGCTCCCCGGGGGCCCCGACGTCGGACCCCACCCCTAACGTGCTCCCCATGCGCGACCCCATCACCGCCTACCCGGTACCGTTCACCATCGACCGATCAGCGGCGCCCCGCCGTTACGAGCTGGTCAACACCAGCACCGAGACCCTCGACGGGATCTCCCTCACCCACCTCGGCACGGGCTACTCCCCACCGCTCGTCGTCCGCCGGCTCGAGCCGGGGCGCGGGCTGTCCCTGGCCGTGTTCGGCGCCGGCGCCGACGAGACCGGCGTCGTCATCGTCCGGTGGCGTCGGCCGGACCGCGGGGAGTTCCTGTGGCGGATGTCGCTGGCCGGCCCCGGGCTCGCCCCTTGACGGGCTGCGCGGACTGACGGTCAGTCGGCCGAGCGTTCGCGGGCGACCTCGTGCCAGCGGGCGACCAACCGGTCGATCGCGTCGTGGAACCGAGCCGTGGCGACACCCGGCGTGGTGTCCCCGAAGTACCGCTGCACCCAGTGCCGCAGTCGGGCCAGTTCGTCGGCGTCCGTCACGGCCCGGTCCACCCGGGCCACGACGTCGCCGGCGTCCGCCGCCCGCAGCCAGTTGGCGTCCCCCAGGTAGCCGCGCTCGTCGACGTCCGCCTCGGGTGACACCGGACGGGTGACGATGAGCGGCTTGCCGACGGCCAGACGGTCGTAGATCATCGCGCTGATGTCGGTGATCGCGACGTCCGCCCCGGCGAGCTGCCAGCCCAGCGTCGGCCCGTCGTCGTACACGTGGTGCGCCGACGGGTCGGCGGCGTTCGCGGCCTCGATCGCGGCGACGATCCGCTGGTGTGCCGCCTTGTAGGCGGGGTCGAGCACCCCGCTGCGGGGGTGCGGCCGGTAGACCAGGCGGTGTCGCGGCGACGCCAGGACCTGCTCGGCGATGGTCGTGCCGTGGCTGGCGATCGACCCGTAGGCGGCCGCGGCACGGTCGCCCTCCCAGGTCGGCGCGTACAACACGACGGTGCGTCCGTCGGCCGGGTACGGCGGCTCCCCGGCGAAGTGGTCCGCCTGCGGTCGGCCGATCGCGATGGTCCGGCCGTCCAGGTCGTAGTCCCAGAGCGCTTCGGCGAGCCGGTCCCGGGCGGCGTCCCCGGCGATCAGCGCGGTGTCGTAGGCCTTGAACTGGTTCGTCGTCATGTACATCTTGTCGCTCTCGCCGTGGTTGACGAAGACGTGCCACATCCGCCCGTACCGCATCATCTGGAAGTTGCGGGCGTTCTGGTTGACGTACAGCACCACCTTCGGCGCCTGCTCGGTGACGAAGCGCTCGAGGTCGACGACCTGGCGGGCGTAGACGACGGGGACGGGCGACTCGTCCGCCAGCGCCAGCATCGCGCCGGGGCTGCGGGACAGGATCGCCACCCCGCGGTGCTCGGCCAGGGCGGCGAGCGGCGCGTACCACTGGCGGATCTGGTACATGTTCACGGGGCCGTCGGCGAAGTAGACCGCGATCTCGATCGTGCCCGGCGCGGGCGTCGGGACCGACGGCAGTCGGCGGGCCAGCTGCGACCGCGTCTGGCGTGACCGCCACAGCCGGCCGGCGAGCCGGATCGCGGTTCGGGCGTCCTTGACGAGGGCCATGCTGTGCTCCTGGGCAGTGGTTCGGACAGGTCGTGCGGTGCGGACGGGACGTGTGCTGCGGACGGGAGGCGCGCCTCCTGTCCGTCTCGACACTCTCAGACGACGGGTGGGCGGCCCGCCAGCGTCATCCGACCGATCGTGAGCCAGCCCATCACGTGGACCGGTCCGCAGTCGGTGCGCCACCCCTCGGCGATGCCGCCGAACCAGGTCGCGAGCCGCCGGGGCGACCGCCACCAGCGCAGCACCTGGATCGCGGCCCAGCTGCCGACGTAGAGCGGCCGGAGCACGGCGGGCAGGTTGCGCCGCGCGAGCCACACCCGGTTCCTGGCGTTCAGACGGACGTACTCGCGGTGGCGTGCCGGGTCGATCGCCGGGTGGTTCGCGACGAGCTCCCCCGCGTACCAGGTCCGACGTCCGGCGTCCCAGACCCGCCAGGCGAGTTCGATGCCCTCGTGGGCGTAGAAGTACTCGGCTCCCCAGCCGCCGACCGCGCGCCAGACGTCCATCGGCAGGACGACGGCGCCCTCCCACACGGAGAACACCGGTGAGCTCTGCTCCGGGTCGCCCTTGCGGATCCGGGGCACCCAGCGGCGGGGGTTGGCCGAACCGGAGGGGTCGACCACCCGGGGCTGCACGAGGCCGAGCGACGGGTCGTGCTCGAACAGGGCGATCGCGTCGCGGAGGAACGTCGGCGACGGCACCGAGGCGTCGTCGTCGAGGAAGAACACGTAGTCGCCGACGACCTCGGCAGCGCCGGCGTTCCGGCCGGCGGGGATGCCGAGGTTCTCCGGCAGCGCGAGCGCCCGGACACCGTCGGGCAGGCCGACCGGCTGCCACCCGTTGCCGACGCAGACCACGTCCAAGTCGACGCCCTGCTGCGCGAGCACGCTCTCGAGGCCACGGCGCAGGTCGTCGGGGCGGGTGCCTTGCGACAGGCTGACGACGGCGACGCGGGGTCGCTCGCGGTGCGGGACCGCGCCACGACGGCGGGTGCCGGGCATCACGCGCGGACCCGCTTCGACGACATGATCGCCAGGAAGTGCCCGGCCGTCGCCAGCACGGCGAGCGGCAGGAGCGCCCCGACCAGGATCCGGTCCGCCAGCGGGTGCCCGATGACGAGCGCGAGCAGGGCGACGACGAACGTGATGATCGTCAGTTCGACCGAGTGGTACAGCCGGTGGAAGGGCAGGAAGCGGGCGACGCGTCGGAGCGTCGCGAGCCGCGCACCGGACGGGGCGGTGACCCCGTCGCGCCGGTCGGCGAGCTTCGCCATGCCGCCGTGGGCACGGGCGACGTGCACCATGTCGTTGAGCGCCTTGTTGAGCACGATCACCAGGCCGAGGGCGCAGCCGATCGTCGTCCACATCCAGTCGGCTCCGTGGATCGGCCAGGTCGCCGCCCGGACGCCGAGCGCGATCGGGATGAGTCCCTCGGTCGTGTAGTGCCCGACCTTGTCGAGGAAGATGCCGGCCGGCGAGCGGGTGCCGCGCCACCGGGCGACCTCTCCGTCGGAGCAGTCGACGAGCATCTGCAGCTGCCCGAGCACGAGCGCGAGCAGGGCGCCCCAGATGCCCGGGATCAGGAGGGCGGCCGCGGTGGACCAGCCGACCAGGATCATCAGGCCGGTGACCTGGTTCGCGCTGACCCGGGTGCGCAGCAGCAGCGACGTCAGGTACGGCGAGACGTCGCGCAGGTAGAGCGAGGCCGTCCAGTGCTCGGCGTTGGCGCGTGCCCGGACCTCGTCCGGCTGGGCCACCGCCCGCAGTTCGGCGATCGAGGTCGGTCGGGTGAACCCGCGGCCGTCCCGGGGGTCCGGTCCGCCGCCGTTCCCGAGGTCGTCATCGGCCATGTCGGTCACCGTCCCGTGTGCGTGGTCAGATCGGAGGTCCGTGTCAGGAACCCGATGATGAAGCCGACACCCCAGCCGACGTGGATGCACGGCAGGACGACGAGCAGCCACGCCCGCGTCGCCGGCACCGATCGCCGCGACACCGCGAGGGCACCGACGACGACGAAGAGCAGGTAGACCGCCGGCACCGTGAACCCGGTCATCGCCCACGCGAGCGGCGAGCCGAGGACCGCCCCGACGACACCGACGAGTCCGGCGACGAGCCCGAGGGCGACGGCCAGGACCATCAGCGGTGGGACGAAGTAGCGCAGGCCGTTGCCGGCCGGGAACCGGCGTGCCAGCTCACCGCGCCAGAGGCCGGTGGCCACGAACTGCCGGACCAGACGCTTCAGGCTCGGCCGCGGCCGGTAGGTGACGACGAGCTCCGGCGTGAACCAGACCGTGCCGCCCGTGGTGCGGAGGCGTCGGTTGAGCTCCCAGTCCTGCCCGCGCTTGATGCCCTCGTCGAAGAGCCCGACCGCGAACAGGCGCTCGCGTCGGAACACCCCGAGGTACGCGGTCTCGGCCGGGCCAGCCTGCCCACCGACGTGGTGCGGGGTCCCGCCCAGGCCGACGCGGCTGCCGTAGGCCAGGGCCACGGCCTGCTCGAACGGCGTCCGACCCTCGGCGCGCATGATGCCGCCGACGTTGTCCGCGCCCGACTCCTGCAGGGTCCGGACGGCGATGCGCGTGTAGTCGGGCGGCAGGACGCTGTGTGCGTCGACCCGCACGACGATCGGGTGCTCGGAGGCCCGGATCGCGACGTTGAGACCGGCGGGCGTCGAGCCGACCGGGTTGTCGACCGCTCGGATCCGTGGGTCGGCGGCGCTCATCTCGGCGACGAGTTCGTTCGTGCCGTCGATCGACGGGCCGAGGGCCAGGATGACCTCGAACGGCCCGGCGTAGTCCTGCTCGAGCAGACTGCCCACCGCGGCGCGGACCTCGGTCACCTCGTTGAGGACCGGCATGACGTAGGAGACACCTGGCAGGGCCTGTCCGTCGTGCTGCATGTGATCCTCGGGGTCCGGCGGGCACGAGGCGACCCGTGGGGCCGCCCCGCAGAGCGGACCGAGCCTATCAAGCACCCGCGATGGGCACCTGGCCGCCCCCTGGAGCCGACCCCGGACGGACGGGAGGCCCGCCACCGGCAGGTGGCGGGCCTCCCGGTCATGCGGGTGGTCGGGTCACTTCGAGCTGTCGTAGGTCCCCAGCTTGACGTCGGCGGTCCGGGTCTCCCCGTTGCGGACGTAGGTGACCTGCGTCGTCGCACCACCGGCGAAGAAGCGGACCTGCGCGGTGAGGTCCGTCGCGTCCGCGATGGTGGCGTCACCGAGCTTGGTGACGACGTCGCCCTTCTGCAGCCCGGCGTCGGCGGCGGCGCCACCGGAGACGACCGACTTGATGAGCGCGCCGACCTGCGAGGCGTTGGCGTCCTCGGTGGCGTCACCGACCGACGCGCCGAGCAGACCGTGCGTGGCCTTGCCGTTGTCGACGATCTCGGATGCGACGCGCTTCACCAGGTTCGACGGGATCGAGAACCCGACACCGATGCTGCCCGACTGGGAGCTCGACGAGCTCGAGCTGCCGGCGCTGGCGATCGCGACGTTGATGCCGATGAGCCGGCCCTTGTCGTCGAGCAGCGCACCACCCGAGTTGCCGGGGTTGATCGACGCGTCGGTCTGGATCACCGGCAGGGACACGGTGGTGCCCGCCGAGGGGCTGCTGCCGTTGTCGCCGTTGCCCCAGAAGTCGAACGGGCCGTTGCCGTTGTTGCCCTGACCCTCGTTGGTGTCGCCGCCCGCGTTCGGGTCGCTCGAGGTGACCTGGATGCTGCGGTTCAGGGTCGAGACGATGCCGTCCGTGACCGTGTTCGACAGACCCAGCGGAGCACCGATCGCCACGGCGGTGTCGCCGACGTTGAGCTTCGACGAGTCGGCGAAGGACATCGGGGTGAGGTCCGGCGCGTCGATCTTGATGACCGCGAGGTCCACCGTCGGGTCGGTCCCGATGAGCTTGCCCTTGTAGACACGGCCGTTCGAGGTCGTCACCGAGATGGTGCCGCTCGAGCTGTCACCGTCGAGCGTCACCACGTGGGTGTTCGTGACGATGTAGCCGTCCTTGTTCAGGATGACGCCGGAACCGGTGCCGGCTTCGCTGCTCGCCGAGACGTTGATCGTGACGACCGAGGGGGTGGCCTTCGCGGCGACCGCGGTGACGACCGTGGCGGAGTCGTAGTCGTTGACGGTCAGGTTGCCGCCGCTCTGCGAGGTGCCGCCGCCGCTCGAGGTGACGTTGCCGCCGGTCGCCGAGTCAGCTGCCCAGACGACACCACCACCGATGAGGCCGCCGACCAGCGCGATCGCCACGGCCGGCAGGATGAGCTTGTTGCGGCCGGAGCGCTCGCGGGTGGCGGTGCCGGTTGTGGCCGGGGCGCCGGAGAAGTAGTGGCCGTTCGCGCGCTGCTGGTCGGCGGCGTCACCGAACGAGCTCGTCGACGACGGTACCTGGTCGGCGGACGGCGTCGGGGCCGCGGCGCCGGAGTACTCGCCGTAGCGGGGGCGGTCCTGGCCGTACTGGCTCTGCTCGCCGTACTGGCCCTGCTGGCCGTACTGGCCCTGCTGGCCGTACTGGCTCTGCTGGCCGTACTGCCCCTGGCCGTACTGGGCGGGCTGGCCGTACTGGGCGGGCTGGCCGTACTCGCCCTGGCCGTACTGGCCCTGCTGGCCGTACTGACCCTGGTCGTTCTGGCCCTGCTGGCCGTACTGCCCGTACCCCGAGTCCTGCCCGTACTGGCTCTGCTGCCCGTACTGCGCTGCCTGACCGTACTGGCTCTGCTGGCCGTACTGACCCTGCCCGTACTGCGAGGTCTGGTCGTACTGCGAGGTCTGGTCGTACTGCGAGGTCTGGCCGTACTGGGACGTCTGGCCGGACTGCGCGTCCTGCCCGGACTGCGCGTCCTGGCCGTACTGGCCCTGCTGGCCGGACTGCCCCTGCTGCGAGTACTGGCCGTACTGGCCGTACTGCGCGGTCTCGGTCGCGTCGGCGTCGGTGGACGCCCCGGACCCGAACGTCGGGTACGGGGTCGTGTACTGCTCGGTGGGGTGGTCGGAGGCGGCGGTGTGTTCGCCCTCCGCTGCCGGAGTCGTCCCCACCACGTCCGTGTCGTCGGCGTCACGGTGCCCGTACTGGGTGCCGTTCGACTCGTCCGGACCGGTGGTCTCGTCGCGACGGTCGTCGTCGCCGTGCCCGTTGGGCGTGGTGTCGCTCATGTTGGACGTGCTCCTTTCAAGCTCCTGCAGTCTCCACCACCGACCTGGGCGGTCATGATGGCGCACCTGCGAGCTGGCCAAGCCGATCGTATGCGTCAGCTGTGTGCCCGGTCCGCACACGACGGACGAGGGCCGCTCGACGAACGGGGTCTGCACACGGCGGCGGCGACCGCCGGAGCCGGGACGGGGCGGACGCTAGGTTGGGGGCCAGCGTGCGCCGCGCCTCCCGGCCGGTGCCTCGACGTCGAGAGGGGTCGCTCATGCGGCAGACCGGTCCGTGGCTGCGAGCCGCCGAGGGCGCGATGCTCCTGGGACCCGACGGGGTGCCCGCGCCGACCGTCTTCGCCGAGATGAGCGCCCTGGCGGCGGCCACCGGAGCGATCAACCTGGGGCAGGGCTTCCCCGACGAGGACGGGCCCGCCGAAGTCCTGGACGCCGCGGTGGCGGCGATCCGCGCCGGCGCGAACCAGTACCCGCCGGGTCGGGGCACCCCGGACCTGCGCGCGGCCGTCGCCGAGCACCAGGCGCGCTGGTACGGCCTGGACGTCGATCCCGACCGGGAGGTCCTGGTCACCGCCGGCGCGACCGAGGCGTTGGCCGCCACCCTGCTCGCGCTCGTCGAGCCCGGTGACGAGGTCGTCACCTTCGAGCCGTTCTACGACGCCTACGGGGCCCTCATCCGGCTGGCCGGTGCGACGCACGTCACCGTGCCGCTGCGGGCCCCCGACTTCCTGCCCGACGAGGCCGACCTGCGCGCCGCGTTCTCCGACCGCACCCGAGTCGTGCTGGTGAACACACCGCACAACCCGACCGGCCGGGTGCTGCCGGTCGAGGTCCTCCGCACCGTGGTCGAGCTCGCCGAGCAGTTCGACGCGGTCATCGTCACCGACGAGGTCTACGAGCACCTGGCGTTCGCCGACACCCACGTCCCCCCGGTCACGCTCCCCGGGGCACGCGAGCGCACGGTCTCGATCTCGAGTGCCGGCAAGACCTTCAACACGACGGGGTGGAAGATCGGCTGGCTCACCGCTCCCCCGGCCCTGGTCGAGGCGATCACGACCGTCAAGCAGTACCTGACCTTCGTCAACGGGGCGCCGTTCCAGCCGGCGATCGCCACCGGACTCCGCCTGCCCGACGCCGTCTTCGCCGGGATCGCGGCGGACCTCGGGGCGAAGCAGGAGATCCTGGCCGCCGGGCTCGCGGCCGCCGGCTTCGACGTGCTGCGGCCGGACGCGGGCTACTTCGTCATCGCGGACGCGGCCCCCCTCGGGCACGAGGACGCCCGGGCGCTCTGCCTGGAGCTCCCACGACTGGCCGGCGTGGTGGGGGTGCCGGTGTCGGCGTTCGTCCGCCCGGACCACGTCGACGGGTACCGGTCGCTCATCCGGTTCGCCTTCTGCAAGCAGCGGTCGGTGCTCGAGGAGGCCGTGGCCCGGCTGGCAGGGCTCGCCACGGCGGTCTGAGCCGCGCGCAGGGCGGAGTGCGCGTCGTCTCCCGAGCGGGTGCGCCTCAGCCGCGCGGCTGGACGTCGTACCGGCGCAGGGACAGCGACGGGTTCACGGCCCGCACCCGCTCGGTGACGGCGGTGTCGACGGTCGTGACGAGCAATCCGGGCTCGGCCCCGAGCGCGGCGACCGCGGTCCCGGTGGGGTCGAGCGCGACCGTGCCGCCGATGCCGACGGGCGGCGCCTGCCCGACGCCGACGACCCACACGGTGTTCTCGATCGCCCGTGCGGTCAACAGCGTCCGCCAGTGGTGCTCCTTGCCCGGACCCCGGACCCACTCGGCCGGCAGCACCACCACGTCGGCAGCGCCGTGCTCGGGAGCGGCCAGGCGGCGGGTGACCTCCGGGAAGCGCAGGTCGTAGCAGGTCTCGAGGCCGACCCGGACGCCCGCGACCTCGACCACCGGCAGCTGTGCGGGATCGCCGGCCTCGATGCGGTCGGACTCCCGCGACCCGAACGCGTCGTAGAGGTGCACCTTGCGGTACGTGGTCAGCACCGAGCCGTCCGCACCGATCGCCACCAGGGTGTTCCGGAAGCGCTCCGCCGTCTCCCCCGTCTCGGCCACGCCGACGACCAGCGCGATGCCGGTGCTGCGGGCGATCCGACGGAGGCCGGTGACGAAGGACCCGTCGAGCGGCTGCGCTGCCGCGACGAAGCGGTCGTCGATCTCGGCCGTGAAGTACGAGGTGTACTCCGGCGTGACAAGGAGCTGTGCGCCCCGCTCCGCTGCGATCCGGGCAGCATCGGCCACGGAGCGGAGGTTCGCGGCGGTGTCGTCGACGGGGGCGAACTGGGCTGCCGCGATGGTCAGGGTCGTCACCATGCCAGGCTAGCCGCGCTCGGCCCCGGAACGCGAAGCAGCCCGGGAACGCGAAGAAGCCCCGGTCCGTGAGGACCGGGGCTTCTCGTGTCGCATTGGTTGCGGGGGCAGGATTTGAACCTACGACCTCTGGGTTATGAGCCCAGCGAGCTACCGAACTGCTCCACCCCGCGGCACATGGAAAACACTACACGGACCCGAGCGGGGTGCCAAATCGAGCACCCCGCTCGGCGTGTTCAGCCCTTCGAGGCGCTGCTGTTCTCGGCTGCGATGGCGGCCTCGATGGCCTGCTGCAGCTGCTTGTCGGCCTCGGCGGCACCCACCAGGTCGTTCTCGGCGTACGCCTGCTCGCGGGCCCGGAGCGCCTTGTCGGCGTCGGACAGCGCCTGCTGCACGTCCGGGTTGCTGCTACCCGCAGACGAGCCGCCCGTGGAGCCTCCCGTGGCACCGCCGGTCGAGCTGCCGCCGGTCGACGTACCCGATCCGGAGTCACCCGAGTCCGAACCGGATGCTGCCCCGGAGTCACCCGCGGCCGCACCGGAGTTGCCACCGAACAGCTTGTCGAGCGCCTGGTCGAGCGTGTCCTCGAACGCGATCTTGTCACCGAAGGCCACCAGGACCTTCTGCAGCAGCGGGTACGAGCCGCTCGAGGTGGACTGCACGTACACCGGCTGGACGTAGAGGAACCCGCCACCCACCGGCAGGGTCAGCAGGTTGCCCTGCTTCACCGTGCTGTTGCCACGCTTCAGGATGTTGAGCTCCTGCGACACGGTCGGGTCGGAGTTGAACAGGTTCTGCACCTGCGACGGACCCGGGATGCTGTCGGTCTTGGGGATCGTCAGCAGCGTGAGCTTGCCGTAGCCCTCGCCCTTCTTGCCCTTGCCGGCCCCGCTGGCGTCCGACCCGACGGCCAGGTAGCCGGTCAGGACGTTGCGCGCGTTCGACGACGAGTTCTGCTTCGGGATGTACGTGCTGTACAGCGAGTACGCCGTCCCGGAGCCGGGGACCTTCATCGTCAGGTAGTACGGGTCCTGCTGGTCGGGGTTCGTCGCGGTGGTCTGCGTCCCCAGGGCGTTCGTCGTGGTCGTGTTCGTCCCCGAGCCGGAGCCGGCCGAGTCGGCGTCCCCCGCGCTCGTCGACGTCGAGGTCGGGTCCACCGGGGTCGTCCACGCGTCGTCGCCCGAGTAGAACGAGTTGGCGTTGGTGACGTGGTAGGTGCCGAGGATGCTCCGCTGGACCTTGAACAGGTCCGTCGGGTAGCGGACGTGCGCCAGCAGGTCGGCGCTCATCGAGGAGACCGGCTGCAGCGACGTCGGGAAGATCTTCTGCCAGGTCTTCAGCACCGGGTCGGTGGTGTCCCAGGCGTAGAGCGTGACCTTGCCGGTGTAGGCGTCGACGGTGGCCTTGACCGAGTTCCGGATGTAGTTCACCTGGTCGGTGCGGAAGCTGCCGGTGTCGGTGCCGTTGATGCTGTCGGTCATGCTCTGGCTCTGCGAGTACGGGTACGCGTTGCTCGTGGTGTACCCGTCGACGACCCACTGGATGCGGTTGTCGACGATCGCCGGGTAGGCGTCCTTGTCGAGCTTCAGGTACGGCGCGACCTTGCTGACGCGCTGCACCGGGTCACGGTCGTAGAGGATCTGCGAGTTGGCGTTCACGGCGTTCGACAGCAGGATCTGCTCGGACTGGAACTTCGCCGCGTAGACCAGGCGGTTGAAGAAGTTGCCGATCTTCGGCCCGCCGTCGGCCGCGTAGGTCGTGGTCGCGTTGCCGTCGTTGTCGTCGGACCCGGACGGGTAGTCCAGCTCGACGTCCTTGGTGCCCTTCGGCGCCCCGACGATCGAGTACGCGGGCGAGTTCTCGCCGAAGTACACGCGCGGCTGGTACTTGCCGAGGTCGCCACCGGCCGGGATGCCCGACTCGATGAAGACCGGCTTGCCGTCGCTCGCACGCTGGTTGCCGTAGGCCGCGACGACGCCGTAGCCGTGGGTGTAGACGAACGTGCGGTTGTACTGCGTCGCCGACGCGCCGAGGCCGTCGAGGTCGATGTCGCGCACGGCCAGGACGGTGTCCTCGGTCTTGCCGTCGACCTGGTAGCGGTCGACGTCGAGCTGGTCGGGGAACTTGTAGTACTGCCGGTACTGCTGCAGCTGGCTGTACGTGTCGGCCACGATCTTCGGGTCGATGATGCGGATGTTCGCCGTGGTCTGGGCGTCCTCCGACAGGGCGCCCGAGCTCGCGGTGGTGGTCGCGTCGTAGTCGCGTTCCTTGACCCCCGCGACGTCGTAGGCGTCACGGGTGGCGTCGATGTTCCGCTGGATGAACGCGGACTCGAACGACCGCTCGCTCGGTGCGACCTGCAGGCGCTGCACGATCCACGGGTAGATGCCGCCGATGACGATCGCCGCGACCAGGAGCAGGCCGGTGCCGACGATCGAGATCCGCCAGCGGCCGATGACCGCGGTGACGATGAACAGGATCGCCACGATCGCGGCGATGCCCGCCATGATCTCGCGCCCCGGGATGGTCGCGTTCACCTCGGTGTACTGGGCACCGGTGATGAGCGAGTTGTCCTTGGTCAGCGCGGCGTACTGGTCGAGCCACAGGCTGGCGGCCTGCAGGGCGATGTAGAGGCCTGCCGTGACCGCGAGCTGGATGCGGGCGGCCCGCGAGATCCGGACCTCGCGCCCGCCGAAGCGGAGGGCCCCGTACAGGTAGGTGGCGGCGAGGGCGGCGAGTCCGGCGATCAGGACGACCGCGGACGAGTACGCCACGACAGCACGCCAGAACGGCAGCTCGAAGACGTAGAACCCGATGTCGAGCCCGAACTGCGGGTCCGTCTTGCCGAAGGGGGTGCGGTTGAAGTACTCCAGCACCATGCTCCAGCGCGGCGCCGTCGCGAGCCCGGCGAAGACGCCGAGCACCGCGGGGATGCCGAGCATGACGACGCGTCGCAGCGGTTCGATGACCTGCTGGTAGCGGTCGAGCTGCGAGTTGAGCTTCGCGTAGACGGGGCGGAACCGGAAGGCGAGCGTGATGCTCAGCCAGACCGGGACGGCCATCCCCAGGAACCCGGCGACGAACATCGCCGTCCCGGCGAGCCACCTGGTGGTGAGGACCCGCTCGAACCCGAGTTGCGTGAACCACGCGTAGTCGGTGTAGAGGCTGGCGAAGATGAAGAAGCCGATCACCAGTGCGGCCAGCACGATGATCGTGACCACGATCGGGACACGCGGCGAGCGCCGTCCCGCGGTGGACGAGGTGTTCGTCACTTGTTGTGCTCCAGACGTGTCGGACCGGCGGCGCCGGCAGGCCGAGCCGTCAGTGCGTCGATCCTATTCGCCCCGGCCGACAGTCAACCTGTGCTGCGTCTCAGGAAGTCGGCTCGGGCCTCCAGGCCGGCCGGGAGGCCCGTCCCCCGTCCGCCCCGTCACTCCCGTCGGACAGTGACCAGGCCGAGCAGCGCTCAGCGCGTGCAGCGCTCGAGTCCGGCGGTGCTGCGGCCGGCGGCGATCGTCTGCAGGTCGGTGACCGCCTGGTCGAGGGTGGAGACGGCGTAGACGTCGAGGCCGGCGGGTACGTGGCCGACGACCTCGTCGCAGTTCGTCTTCGGGGCGAGGAAGACCTTCGCGCCGGCGGCCTCGGCGCCGTAGAGCTTCTGGCGGATGCCACCGATGGGGCCGACCTCGCCGGCCGCGGTGATCGTGCCGGTGCCCGCGACGTGTTCGCCGCCGTTGAGCTTGCCCGGCGTGATCTCGTCGATGATCCCGAGCGCGAACATCATGCCGGCCGAGGGGCCGCCGACGTCCTGGAGCTTGATGTCGACGTCGAAGGGGAAGTCGTAGTGCTCGACGACGCCGACACCGATCAGCGCGGTGCCCTGCTCGGACCGGGGGGTCAGGGAGAGCTCGCGGCTCGCGCCCCCGCGCTCCACCGTGACCGTCGCGGGCGACGAGGTGCCGTGCTTCGCGACGAGTTCACGGAGCGTCGTCGCATCGGCGTTGGTGCGCAGCGACGTGCCGTCGAAGGCGGTGACGACGTCCCCGGTGCGCACCACGCCGTCGGCTGCGGAGCCGTCCTGGATGCTGCCGACCTCGAGTTCGGTCGGGATCCGGTACCCCTGGTGGATGAGCGCGGCGGCCACGGCGGACTGCTGGGAGTTCGTCATGTCGGCGGCGTCCTGCTTGTTGACCTGGTCGGTCGAGGTGCCGGGCGGGTAGATCGCGCTGGCCGGCACGACCGCCTGCGACTTCGTGAACAGGGCGCGGACGACGCTGGTCCACGAGGGCCGCTCGGTGGCGGTGCCCTGCACGCTGACGGTGAGCATGTCGAGCGCACCGGAGGTCGGGTACGTGCGGTGTCCGTCGATGTCGATGAGCTCGACGTCCTTCGCGTCCTTGCCCGTCCCCTGCCGCTGGGTGCCGATCGTGTTGAACACGGGTCCGGGCATCTCGATGACGTACGGGCTCGGCAGCACGCTCGCCACGAGTCCCAGCACGACGGCTCCAGCGACGAACACCCACCCGACGGTCCGCGAGCGCGAGCGACGACGGGGAGCGGGGGCGAAGAGGGTCACGCAGGGTCCTTCCGGAGGCTGTTCGCCCACGGCGCAGCCGTCCGGGCGGATGCCCGGGCCGGTCCCAGGTCCGGGCCCGCGGGCAGCGGTTAGCGTAGTCGGCATGCCTGATGAACCGCAGCCGGGGCCGGACGACGACTTCCAGGAGATGCTCCGCAAACTCCTGTCCGGCGAGGGGCAGATCGACCCGTCGCAGCTGGCCGGTGCCGCCGGCCTGCCGAACGACCCGGCCGCCGTCGCCGAACTCATGAGCCAACTCCAGCGCGCCGCGCAGACCGGCTCGGACGGCATCGACTTCACGGTGACCGCCGACCGCGCCGCCACCATCGCACGCGAGGGCGCCGAGCCGCTCGACCCCGCCACCGCCCAGGCGTCGACGCAGGCGTTCCAGGTCGCGGCCCTGTGGCTCGACGAGGTCACCACCGTCGCCGAACTCACCGCGACGCCGAGCGTCTACACGCGTGAACAGTGGGCGAAGGCGACGGCCCCGGTGTGGTCGCAGATCGCCGAACCCGTGGCCTCGAGCATCGCCACGGCCCTGACCGAGGCGATCGACCAGCGCGCGCCGGAGGAGCTCAAGGCGATGCTCGGCGACGTCTCGAAGGCGATGCGCGGCGTCGGCGGAGCCCTCTTCGCGATCCAGCTCGGCCAGGTCGTCGGCCAGCTCGCGAAGGAGGTGGTGTCCGGTGGCGACGTCGGCATCCCGCTGCTCGACGAGCAGGTCGCCGCACTGGTGCCGCAGAACGTCGCCGAGTTCGCCGACGGGCTCGACGTGCCGGTCGACGAGGTCCGCATCTACCTGGCGGTCCGCGAACTCGCCCACGCCCGGCTGTTCCGCTCGGCCCGCTGGCTCCGACTGCACATCATCTCCTCGATCACCGAGTACGCGAAGGGCGTGCACATCCCGTTCGACCGGGTGGAGGAGTCGCTCTCCGGCATCGACCCGACCGACCAGGAGCAGCTGCGCGACGCCCTGGCCTCCGGGGCGCTCATCCCGCCGCGGACGCCCGAGCAGGACGCCGCCCTGGCCCGCCTCGAGACGATGCTCGCGCTGGTCGAGGGCTGGGTCGACACGGTCACGGCCGCCGCGACCGCGCGCCTCCCCCGTGCCGGGGCGATCGCCGAGATGGTCCGCCGCCGCCGTGCCGCAGGCGGGCCGGCCGAGTCCGCGTTCGCGACGCTCGTCGGTCTGGAGCTCCGCCCCCGCCGACTGCGCGAGGCCGCCGCGATGTGGCAGCGCGTGACCGACGAGCTCGGTGCCGACCAGCGCGATGCACTGTGGGCCGCGTTCGACCTGGTGCCGGGCTCCGACGACATCGACGCACCGGAGTCGCTCGTCGCCCGGCTGCGGGACCCGTCGCAGTCCGCCGAGGACGACGCGTTCGACCGTGCGCTCGAGGACCTGCTCAACGACGCCACCGACGACCGTCCGCACGAGGACGAGTCCGGCGGGATCGACGAGGACCCCGGCGCCGACGGTCCGTCAGACGGCCCCGCGACCGGTCCCTCGGGCGGTCCGGAAGCTGGCCCGGCCGGCGGTCCGCAGCAGTAGTCGTCCGGACGGGAGGCGCGCCCCGCCTCCCGTCCACACCCGCCGGCCCGCCCCGGGGTTGTCCACAGATCACGCCGTCCACCTCCGGCCGACACCGGTGATGCGCGAGCGTTGACGACATGGGCATCCGCATCGATCCGACGCTCGAGTTCGTGTGGCGCGACCCGTGCACCGTGCAGCTCGGGGTCGACCCGCCGCGTGCCGTGGTACCGGTCCCGACCACGGCCGAGGAGCGGTTCCTCTGCGCGCTCCGACGCGAGACCGCACGCGACGTGATGGCCGGGCTGGCACGGAGCGTCGGCTGCGCACCGGCCGCGGCCGCCCGGGTCCTCGGCGACGCCGCCGCCGCGGTCGTCGACATGCTGCCGGAGCCCCTCGCCCGGGTCGAGGTCGCCGGCGTCGGGCCCCTCGCCGACGAACTCGACCGGATGCTCACCGGCGACGGCGTGACCGTCGTCCGGACGATCGCTCCGCGGGGCGGCCCGGTGCCCGAACCGGACCCACCGCCGGCGCTGGCCGTCCTCGTCGCCGACCACGTGACCGACCCGGTCGTCCGGTCCGCGTGGACCCGGCGGTCGGTGCCGCACCTGCCGGTCGTCGTCGGTGACGGCCGGGTCCGCGTCGGGCCGTTCCTCGTGCCGGGGGCCGGGCCGTGCCTCCAGTGCGTGGAGCTGGAACGGACCGACGCCGACCCGGCGTGGCCGGCGATCGCCGCGCAGGTGTGGGGACGACCGGCGGCGGCGCTGTCCCCGTGGCGTGCGGCCAGCCTGGCGGCCACCGTGGCCCGGACGGTCCTCGACCGGCTGCCGCTGGTCGTGCAGCGGCCGGACGCCGAGCAGCTGGTGTTCGACCGGGCCGACCTGTCGGTCACCCGGCGGTGGGTCGCTCCGCATCCGCGGTGTGCGTGCCGATCGCTGCCAGGAACCGACTCGCCACCCGGGGTCCGCCCCGTGACGAGCCCTGCGCCGACCACGTCATGGTCAGGGAACGACGGGCACGGGTGATGCCGACGTAGAACAGGCGGCGCTCTTCGTCGATGCCGTCGTCGGTGGTGGCGTACGAGATCGGCAGCAGGCCCTCGGCGACGCCGGCGAGCACCACGTGCGGCCACTCCAGGCCCTTCGACGAGTGCAGCGTCGCGAGGGTGACGGCGTCGAGCTCCGGCTCGTGGTGGGTGGCCGCGCGGTCGACCAGGTCCGCGGTGAACTGCTGCATCGTCGTGTCGGCGGGCGCGGTCTCGGCGAGCTGCATGATCGCCTGCAGTGCCTCCCACTGTTCGCGGACGGCGCCGGTGCCCTCGGGGGCGGTGCGGGTCCACCCGCTGATCTGCAGGACGAGCTCCACGCGGCGCAGCAGTTCGTCGTCGGTCTGCCGGACCGCCTCGCCGCGCATGTGGTGCACGGCGAGCTTGACCTCCGGCCGGTCGAAGAACCGCTTGCCGCCCTGCACCCGGTACGGGATCCCGTTGCGGGCGAGCGCCGACTCGATCGCGGCGGACTGGGCGCCGACGCGGAACAGCACCGCGCAGTCGCCGTACGCGGCCCCGCCGGTCACGAGCTCGGCGATGCGTCGGGCGATGGTCGCCGCCTCGTCACCGTCGTGGACGCAGGGCAGCACCACCGGTTCGGGGCCCGGGGTGGTCTCCTGCGCGACGAGGTCCAGCGCCCCCGGCTGGCCGCGCATCAGGGCGTTGGCCGCGAGCACGACCTCCCGGGTGGACCGGTAGTTCCGTTCCAGCCGGAGCACCGACGCGCGCGGGAACTCCGAGCCGAACCCGAGCAGGTAGCGGCTCGAGGCACCGGTGAACGAGTAGATCGTCTGACTGGCGTCCCCGACGACGCACAGGTCGTCCCGTCCGCCGAGCCACGCCCGGAGCAGGTCGTGCTGCACGGGCGAGACGTCCTGGTACTCGTCCACCACGAAGAAGCGGTACTGCTGCCGCACGAAGGACGCCACCCGGGGCTCGGACTCCACCATGCCGAGCGTCAGCAGCAGCACGTCCTCGAAGTCCATCTGCCGACGGTCGTCCTTGAGCCGTTCGTAGGCGCGCATCAGGTCGACGACCCGCGACGGCGAGGTGTCCCGCGGCATGGTGCGCTCGGACGCCGCGGCCTCGTACTCGTCGTAGGTGAGGCGCTGCACCTTCCGCCACTCGACCTCGCCGGCCAGGTCGCGCAGCACCGGGGTGTCCACCCGTAGCCCGATCGTGTCGGCCGCGTGCGCGATCACCCGCCCCTTCGACTCCACCAGGCCGGGCGCATGGCCGCCGACGGTGTCCGGCCAGAAGTACCCGAGCTGCGACATCGCCGCCGCGTGGAAGGTCCGGGCCTGCACGGCACCGGCACCCAGGGCACGCAGCCGGGAGCGCAGCTCACCTGCGGCGCGGGTGGTGAAGGTCAGCGCCAGGACGTGGTTCGGCGAGTAGGTGCCGGTGGCGACGCCGTACGCGATCCGGTGCGTGATCGCCCGGGTCTTGCCGGTGCCGGCACCGGCCAGGACCGCGACCGGGCCGAGGAGCGTCCGGGCGACGGTGCGCTGCTCCGCGTCGAGCGCGGCGAGCAGGGCGTCCGGCGAGGGCGTCGTCGGGTCGACGGGTCCGGCTGTGGGGGTCACGGCAGGTCGAGCGGCCCGCCGTACCACTCCTCGATGATCACGCGGGCGATGGAGGTCCGGCCGGGCAGCAGCACCGTGTCGCCGGCCTGCTCGCGGATCTCGTCGCGCGAGAACCAGCGGACGTCGATGATCTCCACACCGTCCGGGCGGGCGGAGGAGGGGTCGCCGTCGACCGCGCGGGCTCGGAAGCCGACCATCAGCGACGCCGGGAACGGCCAGGGCTGCGAGCCGAGGTACTCGGGCTCCTCGATGGTGACGCCGGCTTCCTCGAAGACCTCGCGCCGGACGGCGTCCTCGAGGGACTCCCCCGGCTCGACGAACCCGGCGAGCAGCGAGTAGCGGTTCGCGTCCCAGGCGGCGTTCGAACCGAGCAGGATCCGGTCCTGCCCGTCGGTGATGCCGACGATGATCGCGGCGTCGGTGCGCGGGAAGTGCTGGTGGCCCTCGGGGTCGCGGCGGACCCAGCCGCCGACGGTGGACTCGGTCGGCGAACCGGTGCGCGGCGAGAACCCGTGCACGGCGTGCCAGTTCGCCATCGCCACGGCCTCGACCGCCAGGCCCTGGTCACGCGCGGAGAGCTCGGTGCCGAACATGCGGAGGTTCTCCCACGCGTCGGTGTCCGGCCCGATCCGGGCGGCCGCGGCGTCGTCGACGAGGGCCGCGACGAAGCGGGTGCCCGCCGGGGCGTCCGGGGCGTCGCTGACCGCGCGGCCGAGGTAGAGCAGGGTGGCGTCGTCCGGCACCTGGTCGGCGTCGACGAAGCGCAGCGTGCCGTCGGCGTTCCGCAGCATCGCGCCGCCGTGGACCGGCAGGAACCGGGTGGCCGGGTCGTCGCGCAGCACCCGCTCGAGGTCGGGCGTGGAACGGTGCTCCGCGTCGCGGTCGAGCTCGTTGCGGGCGAGCGGCAGCCGGGCGGCGAACTCCACGGTCACACGGATCTCCTGGTGGTCGACACGTCCCGGGTCAGCGTGGCGCGCACCGATCGGATGCGCCGCGGACCTACCCTGTTGGGCATGGCGGGATCGCAGTTCACTCTAGCCGCGTTGGCGACCACGGCCGTGCCCGGGCTGGTCCTGACCGGCACACGCACGCTCGGCTCGGTGGCCGGCGGCGACTACGAGTCGGCTGTCGTCCGCGACGCCGAAGGCCGCTCCTCGGCGATCCGTCGTCCCCGGAACCAGCGCGCGGAAGCGCGCCAGTCCGCCGACCTCGTCGCGATCCGCGCCCTGAGCGCCGGGATCCGCACGCGCCTCCCGTTCGCCGTGCCGGAGTACCGCGGACAGGCGCCGATCGGGTCGACGCGCGCCATCCTGACGTCCTACGTCGAGGGCGCGCACCCCGCGCTCCGCGACCTGACCGACCGGCCCGAGCTGGCCACCAGCGTCGGTCGCGCGATCGCCGCACTGCACGCCCTGCCGACCAGCTTCGTGACCGACGCCGGCCTGCCGTCCCTGACGCCCTTCGAGGTGCTCCGCTCGGCCGTGTCCGTGATGGACCGCGCCGTCGCGACGAAGCTCGTGCCGGACGCCCTGCGGGAGCGCTGGGAGGGCGCCGCTCGCGACCAGCAGCTCTGGCAGTTCACGCCGACCGTCGTGCACGGCTCGCTCGGTCTCGACTCGGTCCTCGTCCAGGGGGACGACGTCACGGGCGTCCTCGGCTGGGGCGAACTGCGGCTCGGCGACCCGGCCAAGGACCTGGCGTGGGTGCTCGCCGGCCGCCGCGAGGCGTTCGACACCGTGCTCAGCGCCTACACCGCGGGTGGTGGCGGTCGTGACCGTCAGCTCGGACAGCGCGCCCGCGTGCACCACGAACTCGAGACCGCGCAGTGGCTGCTGCACGGCGTCCAGGTGAAGAGCACCGAGGTCGTCGACGACGCGGTCGCGATGATGCACCGGCTCGCCGAGGCCGTGCACGCGCCGACGGCCGCGCCGCTGCAGGCGGTGTCGCCGGAGACGATGGAGATCGGCGAGGTCGAGCAGCTGCTCTCCTCGACCGAGCGCCGCCACAGCTGACACGCGCGGCACGGCCGGGCCCGCGGGACACCGGTGTTCGTCCGATACATCGCGGGAACACGCGGTGCGTTCGACGAACACCGGTGTCCCGCGGAATCGACGCGTGCGCGCGGCACGGCGCCGGCCGGGAGGCACGACTCGCGTCAGCCGATCGCCTCGCGCCAGGCGCGCTCGAGTCCGGCACGGTCGAGCAGCGCCGACGGTCGGACCTCCAGGTCGTCGGCGACGAAGTAGAACACCGCGTCGACGTCCGTGATCGGCCGCCCGGTGAACTCGGCGTACGCGACCCGGTACAGCGCGAGCTGCAACTGCCGCCGGTCGAGGTCGTCGGCGCCGCTCGGGGCCTTGCCGGTCTTCCAGTCGACGACCTCGATGCGCCCGTCGATCTCGTACACGGCGTCGAGCTTGCAGACCACGCTGTGGCCGAGGAACGGGATGTGGATCTCGCGCTCGACCTCGACCGGTGTGAGCCCCGCCCACCGTGAGCGGGCGAAGGTGTCCTGGAAGTCGGCCAGCCGTCGGGCGTCGTCGTCACTGACCGGGACCTCGCTGGCCGCGGCCGGACCGCCCTCGGTCGTCTCGTCGGGATCCAGGTCGAGCTCGCCGGCCCACGCGTCGAACCCGCCGTCCCAGCCGCCGAGCGCCGCCAGGGCCTCGCCGCGGGCGCGCTGCTCGACCCACTGGTGGAACAGCGTGCCGAGACGTGTCGCTCGGTAGGGGCGTTCCGGCATCGGTCGGCGCAACCGCTCGGCGACCTTGTCCGGCTCACCGAGGTAGTCCTTGAAGCCGGACGCCGGCACCCGGTGCGGGACGACGACCTGGTGCGCGGCCGACCGGGAGGCCCGACGTTCCGCGAGCAGCAGGTCGATGTCGGCGGCGTACCGTCCGGCGGCACCGGGGTTCGCGTTCCGGACCCGGTCCGCCGCGGCGAGCACCCGCGGCCCGCGGGAGCCGAAGGGCACGTGCGGCCAGGTCTGCGACGCTCCCTGGTCGCCGAGCGGGTTCGACTCGTGGGTCGTGCCGTCCGGGATCCGGTCCGCGGCGAGCACCCCGGCCTCGACCAGGTCGTGCAGGTACCGGCTCGGCGCGGTGGGCTTCACGCCGGTCGACCACGACGATCCGCTGACGAGCAGTTCGTGCTTCGACCGGGTCAGCGCGACGTAGGTCAGCCGGCGTTCCTCGTCCTCGTTCCGCGCCTTGACCTCGTCCTTGAAGGCGTCGATCGCGTCGACGACGTCCTTCTGGGTCTCCTGTCCCCGCCAGGCCAGGCGTGGCAGCTCGTCGGCGTCACCGCGGAACTCGTACGGCAGCCGGCCGAAGCCGAGCCAGCCGGTCGAGCCCTCCTGCGGCCGGGCCGGCAGTCCGCCCTCGACCATCCGGGGCACGGCGACCGCGTCCCACTCGAGCCCCTTCGACCCGTGGATGGTGAGGATCTGGACGGTGCCGCCCTCGGGTTCCTCGGAGCGCGGCCCCATGTCGTCGCGGCGCGCGGCGGCGTCGATCCAGCCGAGGAAGGCGCCGAGGTCGGCCCGGTCGTCGGTCTGCACGAAGCCGCTCAGCTCGTCGACGAAGGCGTCGAGGTACGCGGAGCCGCCCTGCTCGTGCGCACTGACCTCGATGTCGAGCCGCATCTCCTGCACCACGAGTGTGACGAAGTCGACCAGGTCGCCGCCGGCACGGGACCGCAACGAGGACAGCTGCGCACCGAGTGCCCGCATGCGCTCCCGGCCGGCCGGGCTGATCGCGTCGAGCGCCGAGTGGTCGTCGGGCGCGGTCGTGACGAAGTCGAGCGCGTCGACGACGGAACCGTGCTCCCCCGCGGCGACCGAGGCCCGGAACGCCGCGGTGACCTCGTCGTCGAGGCGTCGGTGCGTGTGGTCGCGGCCGAACAGCCAGCGGGCCAGGCCGTGCAGCGCGACGATGTCGGCCGCGCCGATCCGCCACCGTGCCCCGGCGAGCAGACGGATGAGGTCGTTGCCCGCGGCGGGGTCGTGCAGCACGCGGAGGCACGCCACCAGGTCGACGATCTCCGGCCGCTGCAGCAGGCCCCCGGTACCGAGCACGTGGTAGGGCACCTCCCGGGCACCGAGCGCCGCCGTGAACGCGGAGAGGTCCTTCCGGGCGCGGAGCAGCAGCGCCATCGACCCGCCGGGGTTCCGGGTCCGGTGGTCGGCGAACCAGGCGGCCACCGCGTCGGCTTCTTCGGGCAGGGTCTCCGGGAACACCACGCCGACGGTCCCGCGGTCGGCGCCGGGGCGTGGTTCGAGGCGCTCCACCTGGACCTCGGACGCGCTCGAGAGCGGCTCGACGACGGCGTTCGCGGCGGCCAGCACGTCGATCGGGTTCCGCCAGCTGGTCGACAGGGCGTAGGTGACGACGGGATCGCCAGCCGCATCGCCGAAGTCGGCCGGGAAGCGTGCGAGGTTCGCGGCGCTCGCCCCGCGGAAGCCGTAGATGGACTGGTGCGGGTCGCCGACCGCCATCACCGGGTGGTCACGGAACAGCCGTGCCAGGAAGCGGGTCTGCACGACCGAGGTGTCCTGGTACTCGTCGAGCAGCACCACGGCGAACCGGGAGCGTAGGTCGTCGGCCACCCGCGGTGCTGCGTCCGCTGCGGCGAGCGCCAGGGCGATCTGGTCCGAGAACTCGACGAAGCCGCGGTCGACCTTCTGGCGGCGGAACTCCTCGACCAGGTCGGCGAGCGGTTCGAGGGACCCGATCGCGGCGACGGCGTCGGTGACGGCCCTGTAGGGCGTGCCGCGGCTGGACCCCGGCAGTTCGAGCAGGTCGCCGAAGTCGATCGCGAACCGGCGGAGGTCGGCCGGGTCGACGAGGTGCTCGGAGGCGGCCCCGGCGAGCGCGACGACCGCGGCGGTGATGGTGTCGACGTTCCGGTCGAGGCCCGCGAGCCGGTCGTCCCGTGCGGCGACGACGACCCGTCTGGCAAGCTGCCACGCCGAGGGTTCGGTGAGCACCTGGGACTCGCCGTCCCGCCCGACGAGCAGGGCGTTCTCGCGGAAGACGGCGTTCGCGAACGCGTTGTAGGTGGACACGGTGGGTGCGAGGAAGGCGTCGCCGGTCTCGATCAACCCGACGTCCTCGAGCGCGCCGATCCGGTCGTTGATACGGACCCCGAGCTCACCGGCGGCCTTGCGGGTGAAGGTCAGCCCGAGCACCTGGTCGGGCTGCACGAAGCCGTTCGCCAGCAGCCAGACGACCCGGGAGGCCATCGTCTCGGTCTTCCCGCTGCCGGCGCCCGCGACCACCAGGGCCGGGGCGAGCGGGGACTCGATGACGGCCCGCTGCTGCGCGGTCGGTCGGGGCTTGCCCAGGGCATCGGCGATCTCGTCGGCCCCGTACCGGCGGCGGGCCGGACGCTCTGCCGGCACCGCGCCTCCCGTCGGGGCGACGGTCGGGGCCGCAGCCGCAGTCGCAGCCGCAGTCGTCACCGCGGACGCGGCGGTCTGGTCCACCGTGGTCTCGTCGCTCACCAGGTCACCTCGCCCACCACGTGGATGCGGCACTCGGTGCCGGTGCGGGCCCGGTCGCAGTGGTCGTCGACGTTCGCCAGGAACGTCCGTCCGGCCATGCCGCGTGCGACGGTGTGCAGGCGTTCGCGGTAGGCCTCGCGCGATTCCGGGTCGAGGGCCCGCTGGGTCCGCTCGGAGTAGGCGTGCGCGCCCTTGGGGTTCTGCACGAAGACGAGTCGGGCGTCCGTGGTCTCCGCACCCTCCGGCACGCCCTCGACCGCTCCGTCCGCCACGGCGAGCTGGTACGCGGCGAGCTGCGGGTGTCCGGGCATGTCGTTCTTCTCGCTCGGCATGACGCGGCCGGTCTTCAGGTCGACGATGCTGATCCGGCCCTCGGGGTCGACCTCGACGCGGTCGATGCTCCCCCGCACCCGCGCCGGGCCGGTCACGAGGGCGAACGAGGCCTCGGCGCCGAGCACCCGTCGGCCGGCGCTGGCGAAGGTCCGCAGGTAGTCGCTGAGCCCCTCGATCATCCGCCGGGTGCGGGCTCGCTCACGGTCCGCGACCCACGGCGATTCGAAGGTCAGCTCGTCCCAGCGTTCCTCGACCCGGTGCCACAGCGACTCGACGTCGACGTCGGTCGCGTGTTCCATCGCCTCGTGCACGATCGTCCCGATGCCCATCGCCGGGCTCGGGGCACCGCCGCCGAACGTCTGCGCGAACCAGTGCACCGGGCACTCCTCGAACGTGCCGATCCGGGAGGGCGACACCGCCACCGTCGGCGGTACCGGCTCCACCACGGCCCCGTCCTCGTCCTCGCCGACGTCGGGCACGACCGGTTCCGCGTCGAGGTCGACCAGGGGCGCGTCCGTCGACGGCTCGACGATGCCGTACCAGTCTTCCGGGGCCGCGCCGGGGACGTCCTCGGCAGCCAGACGGGCCAGCGCCGAGGCCGCCTCGTGGTCCCCGGTCGCCACCACCCGACGGCGCAGCGACCCGGCCAGCCCGCGCAACGACAGCGGGTGCGCGGACGCCTGCCGGTCCGGCGGCACCGGCACCAGCCGCACGAACGGCGACGGTGACTCGTCGTCGTTCGCGACGGTCGCGATCACCACCTGGGTCGTCGCGCGGGACACCGCCCGCACGAACAGCCGGAGCTCGTCACCGATCACCGCCGCCCGGTCGTCGGTGGGCGAGTGCGGGATCCCCGCCGCCGCCCGGACCAGCCCGTCCGGGTCGAGCAGGCTGCCGCGCACCCGCGTGTTCGGCCAGACGCCGTCCTGGAGGCCCGTGACCACCACGACGTCACACTCCAGTCCGACCGTGGCCGAGGGGGTCAGCACGCGGACCCGTCCGGCGGTCCGGTCCGGTCCGATCGAGTCCTCCGGCAGGTCGGCGCCGAGGAGGTCGTCGACGAACACCCGCGCCGGCGCGTCCGGCGTCCGCTCGACGAAGCGCTTCGCGGCGGTGAACAGGCCGACGACGGCGTCGAGGTGCCGGTCCGCCTCAGCAGCGCCCACCCCGCCGGCGACGGACTGCGCGCGCCACACCCCGGCCAGGCCGCTGCGTTCCCAGAGGCCCCAGAGGATCTCCTCGATGCTCGCCCCCGACTCGGCGTCCTGCCGGGCGGTGACGAAGCTCGTGGCCAGCCGCATCGCGCGTCGGGCGAAGGCGGCGTCGATCGTGGCCAGGCGTTCCGGGGCGCTGAGCGCGTCGACGAGCAGCTCGTCAGCCGTCCGGGTGCCGCCGCCGGCCAGCTCTTCCCGGCGGAGCGCCAGCCGCAGCCGACGGATCGCCAGGGTGTCCAGCCCGCCGAGCGGTCCGGTGGCGAACGACGTCGCCAGGTCGGCGTCGAGCGGGAGCACCCCGAGCGCGACGGCCGCGGCGTCGACCAGGGTCCGGGAGGCCGTGTCGTCCCGCGGGCGGGTCGGTGCGGCACCGGCGGTCGCGGGGACCTCGGCCACCGAGAGCGCCCGGACCAGTTCGGGGATCGCGGCACCGCTGCGGGTGACGACGACTATGCGGTGCCACGGGACGCCGTCGAGCAGCCGGTGTTCGCGGAGACGTCTCGCCACGGCGGCCACCATCGCGGAACGGCTGGGGGCTTCCAGGTGCAGGACGGCGTCGGAGCGGCCACGGGCCTCCCGGGCGAGGGCCGCCCGCTGTCGACCGGCAGCCGCGGTGCCGATGCGCCCGGTGATGCCGGTGACGAGCGCGCGGATCGGGGCCGCGTGCCGGTGCACGGTGCCGAGGACGATCTCCTGGACCTGCGGGACGCCGAGCCGTGGCCCGAGGCGGCCGAGGACGTCCGGGACGCCGCCGCGGAAGGCGGAGGCGGCGATGTCGGGGTCCCCGAACGCGACGACCTGCACGCCGGAGCGGGCCAGGGCGCCGAGCAGGGCGATCTCGCCCTCGACGAGTTCCTGCACGTCGTCGACGACCACCAGACGGAGTGCGGCGACGGCGGGCGGCAGGTCCCCCCGGAGCACTGCCGCGGTGGCGAAGGCGACGAGTTCGGCGGCGTCCAGGCTGGTCGACCGGAAGGCGGTGACGGCCGCGCGGTACTCGTCGACGAAGTCGCCGACCGCTCGCCACTCGGGGTGTCCGGTGTCGTCGCCGAGCTCGCGCATGTCGTCGGGTTCGATGCCGGCGGCGACCGCCCGCATCATCAGGTCACGGAGCGCCGTGCGGAAGCCGGCCCGCTCGCGGACCACGTCGGTGATCGGCGCCGGCCAGTCCGGTCCGGTGCCGTCGAGTTCGTGTCCGTCCAGGAGGTCCGCGATGATCCGGTCCTGTTCGCCGCCGGTCAGCAGGGTCGGCGCCTCCTGCCCCTGGACCGAGGCCGCGTGCGCCACCACCTGGAAGGCGAGGGAGTTGACCGTGCGTGCCAGGGCGCCCGGCGTGACCCGGTCGACGGCGGCCGCCAGACGGTCACGCAGCGCGGTCGCGGCGACGCGCGCCGAGGTCAGCGCGAGGACGGTGCCGTGCCCGGAGGCGTCCACCGCGCCGGGGCGGGCGGACCGGTCGGCCACGAGCCGCGTCAGCGTGCTCGTCTTGCCGGTCCCCGGAGCGCCGATGACGGCCGCGTGCACCCCGTCGGGCAGGGCGAGCACCGCCTGCTGCGCCGGGTCGTCGACCAGCGCGCGCGCGACCGAGCCGAGGTCCGGCGCGGGCGTCAGGGTGGTCGGTGGCACGGTCGTACGGTACCCACCGCAGCCGACATCCCGGGCCGCCCGCGCCGGGGTGCGGACGCGGCCGTGCGCCCGCGGCGAACGCTCCGGGCCGCCCGGGGACGCTCGACTAGGGTGAGGTCGTGGACATCAAGATCGGCATCATCAACAGCCCCCGCGAGATCAGTTTCGAGACGGCGCAGACCGCCGACGAGATCGAGACCGCCGTGGCTGACGCGCTCGCGGCCAAGGCGACGCACATCTCCCTCACCGACGACAAGGGCCGCCGGTTCATCGTGCCGGTCGGATCGCTCGCGTACGTCGAGGTGGGCGCCGAAGAGTCGCGCCGCATCGGCTTCTTCGCCTGACGCTCCCCGCATGGAGCTCCTCTTCGCCGTGCTCGGCGGGATCCTCCTCGGGGCGGTCGCCCACGTCGTCGTGCCCTGGCGCACGACCCGTGGGGTGCTGATCGGCCCCGTGGTCGGCGGCATCGTCGCGGCCGTCCTGTGGGAGGCCCTGACCTGGGCCGGCTGGTCGTACGGCGGGACCTGGATCTGGGTCGTCGCCCTGGTGGCTGCTGCCGCCGCCGCGCTCGTCGTCGAGGTGGTGCTCGGCCGACGCCGCACCGCAGCGGACGACGCGCACTACGAGCGGATGGTCAAGCAGGGCGCCTAGCGCGGCTGCGGGCCAGGCCACCGGCGCTCGGTCAGGCCGTCAGGCCGAGGGCGTCCATCCGGCGGGTGTGCGCCGCGATGAGTTCGGTCCAGACCGGCTCGAGCCGCTCCTGGTCCTCCCGGGCATGGGACGCCAGCGCCGACCGGGCCACGAGCAGCGTGTCGCCCACGAGCCGTCGGCCCCACATCGCCAGACGGGACGCCACGACCGGGTCCTCGTCGATGCGGGCGGTCAGTTCCTCGACCACCGCGGGCTCTTCGCGGGTGTCGAACACCGTGCGCAGGCGCTGCCGCACGTCGATCGGCAGCGACCGCAGCAGGTTGGCGAACAGGTCGTTGAGGATGCCGGCGGTGACGTACCCGGTGAGCATCGACTCGTACCAGTCGGCACCGCTCGTGCGCTCGAGGAAACGGTCGATCGCGTCCCGGTGCGGGGCCATCAGATCGGCTGGCTCCTTGCCGCCACGCTCGATCTCGGCCACGATGGCACGGTGCCGCTCGAGAGCGGTCGTCGCGAGCACCCCGGTGACCAGACGGCCCGAGAGCGTCGGCGCACCGGCGCCGGCACGGCCCATGGTCTCGTACAGCGACAGCTGCAGGTAGGCCGCCTGGCCGAGGTAGACGTCCAGCTCAGGGCTGACGTCGTCCAACTGCAGACGCTCGACGGTCCCGCTGCGCGGGTTCCGCGACGCGAGCCAGGTTGCAGCGAGTTGCCCAGCACGCTTCCGGTTCCACCACGACACCACCCGCCCAGCATACGGGTCGGGTGATACCCCTCCGGCACGTCGGTAGACTGGCCCGGACTCCTCCCCACGAACAGGGTGAACTTCTTTGACTTTCTCAGAACTCCAGATCGAGCAGGACATCGTCGATGCGCTCGCGAGCAAGGGCATCATCGAGCCCTTCCCGATCCAGCAGCAGACGATCCCGCTCGCCCTGACCGGCCAGGACATCATCGGTCAGGCCAAGACCGGCACCGGCAAGACCTTCGGGTTCGGCCTGCCGCTGATCCAGCGCATCGGCGCTGACCCCGCACCGGGTGTGAAGGCGCTCGTCGTCGTCCCCACCCGCGAGCTCGCCGTGCAGGTGAGCGAGGACCTCGAGTCCGCGATGGTGAACCGTCCGACCAAGCTCGTCTCGATCTACGGCGGCAAGGCGTACGAGGGCCAGGTCGAGCAGCTCAAGGCCGGCGCGCAGATCGTCGTCGGGACGCCCGGTCGTCTCATCGACCTGCAGCGTCAGCGTCTCCTCGACCTCTCGCACGTGCAGGAGATCGTCCTCGACGAGGCCGACCGGATGCTCGACCTCGGGTTCCTCTCCGACATCGAGCGGATCTTCCAGGCCGTGCCCGAGGTGCGGCACACGATGCTGTTCTCGGCGACGATGCCGGCTCCGATCGTCGCGCTCGCCCGCCGCTTCATGTCGCGACCGGTGCACATCCGCGCGACGGACCCCGACGAGGGTCTGATGCAGGCGAACATCAAGCACGTCATCTACCGCGCGCACTCCCTGGACAAGGACGAGGTCATCGCCCGCATCCTCCAGGCCGAGGGTCGCGGCAAGACCGTCATCTTCACGCGCACCAAGCGTGCCGCCGCCCGCATCGTCGAGGAGCTGAAGGACCGCGGCTTCAACGCCGCCGCCGTCCACGGTGACCTCAACCAGGAGCAGCGCGAGCGTGCGATGGCCGCCTTCAAGGCCGGCAAGCGCGACGTCCTCATCGCGACCGACGTCGCCGCCCGTGGCATCGACGTGGACGACGTCACGCACGTCATCAACCACACGATCCCGGACGACCCGGACACGTACCTGCACCGCGCCGGTCGCACCGGCCGCGCCGGCAAGACCGGCATCGCGGTCACGTTCGTCGACTGGGACGACCTGCACAAGTGGACGCTGATCGACAAGGCGCTCGAGTTCGGCATCCCCGAGCCCGTCGAGACGTACTCGTCGTCCCCGCACCTCTTCACCGACCTGGACATCCCGGTCGGCACCAAGGGCCGCCTGCCCGGCACGACCTCGCACGCCGCCACCGCCGGCACCGAGAAGTCGTCGGCCGGTTCGCGATCGGGCTCGCGCTCGGGCTCCGACTCGCGCTCCGACTCCGGCTCGCGTTCCGGCAGCGCCGGCGAGTCCCGGTCGCGGAACCGCACCCGGTCCGCCGGGTCGGAGTCGTCCGGCTCGCGTCGTGGCTCCGGTGACCGTCCGGCAGCGGAGCGCACCGCGCCCGCCGAGGACGCGCAGGACGTCACCACCGCCGCTGGCACGGTCGAGGGTGCTCCGGCCTCCGCCGCCGGTGACGAGTCGGGTGACGGCACGCAGAAGCGTCGTCGCCGCCGTCGCCGTCGTGGCGGCAGCGGATCGTCGGAGGCGACCGCCTCGGCACCGCAGGGTTCCGCGGACGGCGAGTAGCGCCTCCAGGTCGATCGGCCCCGTCACCTCGGTGACGGGGCCGTCGTCGTCCCACGCTCCGGTGAGGTCCGGTCCGCGTCGTGCGGACGGGAGGCCCGTGGCCGGCCACGCAGGACGGCGTCAGGCCCGCCGCTTCAGGACAGGCGAGACCCCGGCCCGACCACCGGCTCGCTGCCGGTGGCCTGCTCGACGATCGCGTCGAACGACCGGCGGCACGTGCGGTGCTCGCCGAGGCGGTTCGGCTTGCCCTCGCCGTGGTAGTCGCTCGACCCGGTGACGAAGAGCCCGAACTGCTGGGTCCAGTCGAGCAGGGTGCGCTTGCCGTGTGCCTGGTTCTCGCGGTGGTCGACCTCGAGGCCGGCGAGCCCCGCGTCGACGAGTTCGCGGAGCATCGGCTCGTCGATCACGATCCCCCGGGACGACGCTGCCGGATGGGCGATCACGGGTACCCCACCGGCGGCACGGATGAGCTCGACGCCGCGCAGGGGCGACGGGGCGTCGTGCGGCTGGTAGTAGCCGGAGGACGGGTGGAGGATGCCGCGGAACGCCGCACTGCGGTCGGACTCGAGGCCGAGCCGCACCAGCGCGTCGGCGATGTGCGGGCGGCCGATGGTCGCGCCCTCGCTCGACTCGGCCAGGACGTCGTCCCAGGTGATCGGGTGGTCGCGACCGATCGCGTCGACCATGCTGCGGGCCCGGGTGAGGCGGCCGTCACGGATCGCGGTGGTCTCGGCGACGAGACCCGGGTCCTCCGGGTCGACCAGGTAGCCGAGCACGTGCACGCTCCGCCAGCCGATCCGGGTGCTGAGCTCGAGCCCCGGCACCAGCGTCATCGGCAGCTGCCGGACGGCTTCGGCGGCCTCGTGCCAGCCCGCGGTGGTGTCGTGGTCGGTCAGGGCGACGCCGTCGAGGCCACTGGCCGCGGCGGCCCGGACCAGCTCCCCCGGGCGCTCGGTGCCGTCGGAGACGCTCGAGTGAGCGTGCAGGTCGATGAACGGATCAGGCACCCCGTCATGCTACCGACAGGTCACCAGCCGGTCGGACGCCGTTCACAGACGCGGTTCGCCGGCCGTGCGCTCGGCCGCTGCGGACCAGCCGTGCCCCGCGGACCAGGAGAGCGTCACCCAGCATCCGGGGGCTCCACGTGTGACGGGGTGGACGATGACGCCGATGGTCTCCGGGACGACGGCGTCGTCGAACGTCACCCGCGCCTCCGCGTCCGGCCGCACGGCGAGTGCCGGAGCACACGTGCGCCACGCTGTCGCCGCGGTCGCCCGCTGTCCCCGGCTGACCGCCGCGTCGAAGCGACGCTCGTCGTGGTGCCGGAGCCCGTCGACGGCAGCGCGCCGGGCGTGCAGCCCGGACGCCGTCGACGGCTCGCCGCCGACGTCGGCCGGCGTGCTGTGGACGGCGCACCCGGCCAGGAGGACCGTGGCCACGCCCGCCACGAGGGCCGCGGTGACGCCTCGGTCTCGTCCCACGTGTGTCCTCGTCACCGCACGTCCCGTGTGCGGCGGAGCGGCGGGAGCAGGTGCATCGACGCGAAGGCGAACACGCCGAGTGCGGGCAGGAGGGCGACAGCGTGGGCGGAGGTGTGCCAGGCGATGCCGGTTGACGCTGCGCAGGTGGCCCGAGGTCGGGCCCACCGGTCGCCAGGGACGTCCCCGTCACCGCGGTGTGGACTGCGTGCCGTCGAGGTGGGATGATCCGACCCATGCAGCGGGGACAGGTCATCTGGGGTTGGGTCACGAGCATGGTGGGCTCGGTCATCGTCCTGCTGATGGCGTGGCAGGTGCTCATCGAGGGCATGTGGCTCGGCAGACAGGTCGACGTCGCCGGAAGCTACTCGTACGGGCCCATGTACGTGTCGGCCGCACTCGGTCTGGTGCTCGTGATCGGCGGAGTCGCCACCGCGATCTCCGCACGACGACTCGAGCACTGACGCGGGCGACGCCGGGGGCGACGCGCCCGCCGGTACGCTGGGCGCGCGGTGATCTCACGAGGCCGGGGCCGGCCGGATCGCCCACCATCGAGCAACCAGGGGGAACGGTCATGTCCACAGCACAGCGCGCAGCGGTACTCGCTCTCGGGATCGTCGTCCTCACCGGACTGACCGGTTGCAGCGGTGGCGGCAGCGGCGACACCGCGACGACCGCGGCCCAGCCCGAGATGTCCCAGTCCGAGCGGAAGGCGACGATCCCGGACCTCGAGAAGGAGGCCACCACCGTCGCCGAGGGCATGGTCGACGCCATGGCCGACGGCGGGACGGAGACCGGCTCGGAGTACGTGGCGGCGCACCCGCTCGCCGACCACCACTTCCTCGGCAAGTGGGAGATCGGCAAGCCGGACGCCACCGGTGCGAGCATCGGCACGGTCTGCATCGAGTACCGGCCGACGAAGGACGCCGACCCCGTCGCGATGGCGACCGCGACCGCCCAGTACGCACCAGCGAACGGCAGCGTGCGCGAGCTGCGCTACACCTCTCCGGGCGGGAACGGTCTCAACGTCGGCTGCTGAGCCCACAGCGCGCGGTGACCGGAAGCTGCACGGTGCGATGATGGGACGCATGGCCGACACCACTCCCCGCGCGACGAGCAACCGCTCCACCACTCCCGGCTCGTCCGTGTTCAAGGACCACATCGCGTCGAACTGGGCGGAGCGCGAGCGTCCGCTCCCGGCGCCCCGCGAGCAGTCCGCCTTCGCTGCCGAGCGTCGGGCGCGGCTCTCGGAGCTGCACACCGGTCGGACGCTCGTCGTCCCCGCCGGGCAGGCGAAGGTGCGCTCGAACGACTGCGACTACCCGTTCCGCCCGCACTCCACGTTCGCGCACCTCACCGGCTGGGGCACGGACACCGTCGTCGGGTCCGTCCTGGTCCTGACGCCGAACGGCAGCGGGCACGACGCCACGCTGTACTTCCGTGCGACCGCCGGCCGTGACTCCGAGGAGTTCTACGCAAACCCCGAGATCGGTGAGTTCTGGGTGGGACCGCGGCCCTCGCTGGCCGAGGTGTCCGCCGACCTGGGCCTCGCGACCGCCGACCTGGGCGAGCTCGACCGGGTCCTCGACGGCCTCGACGCCTCGGTGCTGGTCGTCCGCGACGCCGACACCGACTTCACCCGCGCCCTCGACGAGCGGCTCGGTACGACCGTCGGTGGCGCCGAGGAGCAGGACGACACCCCGGCGACGGCGGACGTGCTCTCCCGCGACCTGTCCGAGCTGCGCCTGGTGAAGGACGCGTTCGAGGTCAGCGAACTCCGCAAGGCCGTCGACGCGACCCAGCACGGGTTCGACGACGTGATCGCCGACTTCGACGCGGTCCTCGCCCACCCCCGTGGCGAGCGCATCGTCGAGGGCACCTTCAACCGCCGTGCCCGTGCGGACGGCAACACGGTCGGGTACGACACGATCGCGGCCGCCGGCCACCACGCCTGCATCCTGCACTGGACCCGGAACGACGGTGCCGTGCAGCCGGGCGACCTCATCCTCATCGACGCCGGGGTCGAGGTCGACTCGTTCTACACGGCCGACATCACCCGGACGCTGCCGGTCAGCGGCACGTTCTCCCCCGTCCAGCGGATGGTCTACGAGGCCGTCCTGGAGGCTGCCGATGCGGCGTTCGCGATCGTCAAGCCCGGCATCACCTTCCGTGAGGTCCACGCGACCGCCATGCAGGTCATCGCCCGCAAGACGGCCGAGTGGGGCTTCCTGCCGGTCTCGGCCGACGAGTCGCTGGAGCCGGAGAACCAGTTCCACCGCCGGTACATGGTGCACGGCACGAGCCACCACCTCGGGCTCGACGTGCACGACTGCGCGAAGGCCCGCCGTGAGATGTACCTCGACGGCATCGTGCAGCCCGGCATGGTCTTCACCATCGAGCCCGGACTGTACTTCCAGCAGGACGACCTGACCGTGCCGGAGGAGTTCCGCGGCATCGGCGTCCGCATCGAGGACGACATCCTGGTGACCGAGGACGGCGCCGAGAACCTGTCCGTGCACATCCCCCGGACCCCCTCGGAAGTGGAGGGGTGGATCGCCCGCACTCCGCGCTAGCCTGGGCCTCGTGAGCGCTGAAGCCCCCTCGAGCACCTTCCTGATCGACGTCGAGCACTTCGACTCGCCCGATGCCCAGCGGCTGCGTGCCGCCCAGCGCATCGAGATCGACAGCACGTACGGCGCGGACACCGAGCCCGGACCGAAGCCCACGGCCGACTCGATCGCGGTGTTCTTCGTGGCGCGGGACGGCGACGGCACCCCGGTCGGCTGCGGTGGTCTGCGGATCGTCGACGACGGCATCGCCGAGGTCAAGCGGATGTACGTCCGGACGGAGTCCCGCGGGTCGGGTGTGGCCGCGGCGATGCTGCGTCGACTCGAGGAGGCCGCGCTCGACCTCGGTTCGCCGGCCCTCGTCCTCGAGACGGGCACGGAGCAGAAGCGAGCGATCGCGTTCTACGAGCGCGAGGGCTTCAGCCGCATCGCCAACTTCGGCCCGTACGTGGGCGCCGACCGCTCGGTCTGCTACTCGAAGATCCTCTGACCAGCAGAGCGGACGACGACGGGGGCTCCTGGACCATCCGGTCCGGGAGCCCCCGTCGTCGTCAGTGTCGCCGGCCGCGCTCAGTCGCGGTGTCCGTCCTCCCGGCGAGGCGTCTCGGGTCCGTCCGTCGTCGAGTCGTCCCTGGGCTGCTGCTCGGGTTCGGGGCTGGTCGCCCGTTCCCCGTAGCGGGGGCCGTCGGTCGTGCCGAAGCGCGGCGGGGCGTCCGGCCGCTCGGGCGTCGACCCGGCGCCGTCCGTGGTCGACGCGGTACGCGGGCCGCCCTCGTTCGTGCCGTAGCGCGGTGTCGTGCCCTCGGGACGCTGGGGCGGGTTCGCACCGCGGTCACCGGAGGCGTCGCGGGCCGCACCGTCGTTCGTGCCGTACCGCGGGCCTCCCGTCGTGTCGCGGCGAGCAGTGTCCTCGGGAGTCCGACGGGTGGAGTCGTCGTCGGCGCCGTAGCGGGGGCCGTCGTTCGTGCCGTAGCGGGGGCGGCCGTCCGGTGTCGGCGCCGCCGGTGAGCCGGAGCCCGGCTGCTGGTGCGGGGTGGCATGCCCGCCGTACGGCGAGCCCTGCGGCGGCTGACCGTACTGGCCCGGCTGACCCTGCGGCGCCTGACCGTACTGGCCCGGCTGACCCTGCGGCGCCTGACCGTACTGGCCCGGCTGACCCTGCGGCGGCTGGCCCTGCTGGCCGTACTCCCCGTACTGCGGCGGACGCCCCGGATTCGCACCGCCCTGGCCCGGGCCGCCCTGCGGGGAGTTCGGACGCCACGGCTGCTGGCCGACCTGGCTCTGCTGGCCGTACTGCCCGGGCTGCTGGCCGTACTGCCCCGGCTGGCCGCCCTGCTTCGCGCTGCCCGCACCCGGCTGGTCCCACGACGTGTGCTGGATCGCGCCGGCCTGCCCGAGGATGCGCTGGGCCTGTCCGGAGAGCTGCGGCTCGACGACGATCTGGTAGTTCGTGGCGAGGACCTGGTGGACGCTCGTGAAGTCCCGCTGACGCTTGGTGATCGCGAACGAGACGATGCCGTACAGCATGCCGAAGCCCGCACCGATGACCGCGGCGGCGGCGAAGAGCCCGCCGGCCGAAGGTGAGAACAGGGTCAGGACGATGCCGAAGAAGAACCCGAGCCAGAGGCCGGACAGGGCGCCGGCGAGGGCCGCGCGACCGTAGGTCATCTTGCCGGTGACGCGTTCGACGGTCTTCAGGTCGTTGCCGACGATCGCCAGCTTCGCGACCGGGAAGTCCGCCTCGGCGAGCTTCGCGACCACGCGCTGTGCTTCGGGGTAGCTGTCGTAGGTGCCGAGGACGTCACCGCGGGGCAGCGTGGGGAACGCCTGTGCCGTGCGGCCGCCGAAGGGGCTCTGAGTGCTCACACAGTCATCATCCACCGGGCTCCTTGCGATCACACGAGAACCACCAGGGAAGGCGCGGCGAGTGCGCCGGGGCGAACGACTACGCTGGCCGGGTGAGCGCCTCGAAGGTCTTCGTCGCCCGCTTGGCCGGGTGCTCCGTCTTCGACCCCGCGGGCGATCGGGTGGGTCGGGTCCGCGACGTCCTGGTCGTCTACCGCCGGGTCGATGCCCCACAGGTCGTCGGGTTGATCGTCGAGGTCCCCGGCAAGCGCCGCATCTTCGTCAGCATCGGCCGGATCACCTCGATCGGCGCCGGGCAGGTCATCACGACGGGCCTGGTCAACATGCGCCGCTTCGAGCAGCGCGGTGGCGAGGTCCGGGTGATCGCGGAGATCCTCGGCCGCAAGGTGCTCATCAAGAAGGAGCAGATCCGCGCGACCATCGAGGACGTCGCGATCGAGGACCACGGCCAGGGCGACTGGTCCGTCGCGCAGCTCTTCCTCCGCAAGCCGAAGACCACGCCGTCCCCGTTCGGCAAGGGCCCGACGACGTTCGCCGCCTGGAACGAGGTCACCGAGGACGAACTGCCCGGTGAGTCCCAGTCCGCCGAGCACGTGATCGCCGCCTACTCGGACCTCCTGCCCGCCGACCTCGCCTCGACCCTGCTCGACCTGCCGTCCGAGCGTCGGTTCGAGGTCGCCGAGGAACTGCCCGACAACCGCCTCGCCGACGTGCTCGAGGAGATGCCGGACCAGGAGCGGATCGAGATCCTCTCGGCGCTCCGCGACTCCCGCGCCGCCGACGTCCTCGACCAGATGCAGCCCGACGACGCCGCCGACCTCCTGGCACAGCTGCCGGACGAGCGCAGTGAGGCCCTCCTCGAGCTCATGGAGCCGGAAGAGGCGCAGGACGTCCGGATGCTGCTCGAGTACGAGCCGGACACCGCCGGTGGCCTGATGACGACCGAACCGGTGATCCTCTCGGCGGACTCGACCGTCGCCGAGGGCCTCGCACTGATCCGCCGCCACGAACTCGCCCCGGTGCTCGGCGCCGCGGTCTGCGTGACGCTGCCGCCGTACGAGCCGCCGACCGGACGCTTCCTCGGCCTGGTGCACTTCCAGCGGATGCTGCGGTACCCGCCGAACGAGCGCCTCGGTACCTTGATCGACCAGCAGACGGAACCGGTGAAGGTTGACGCGAGTGCCGCCGAGGTGACGCGCGTGATGGCGACCTACAACCTCCTGTCCGTCCCCGTGGTCGACGACGCCCACCGACTCGTCGGGGTGGTGACCATCGACGACGTCCTCGATCACGTCCTGCCGGACGACTGGCGCAGTCAGGACGAGGCCGACGCCAACCCCGGCGCGGTCTCGCGCCCACGCTCACTGACTCGCAGAGCACCGGTCACCCCGGGAAGGAGGACGACTCGTGGCACGCACGGATGAGAACCGCAGGGAACGACCCGAGGAACGTCTCGACTCCCCCAAGGGCATGCGCACCCGCGTCCTGCCGACCCGACGCCGGGGTCGTGGCGACGCGTTCGGTCGTGCGACCGAGGGCATCGCACGCGCGATGGGCACCCCCTGGTTCCTCATCGGTCTGACGCTCTTCTGCGTGCTCTGGATGGGCTGGAACATCCTGACGCCGAAGTCGTGGCAGTTCGACTCCGCCGCGATCGGCTTCACCGCGCTGACCCTCGTGCTGTCGCTGCAGGCCTCGTACGCGGCGCCGCTGATCCTGCTCGCGCAGAACCGGCAGGACGACCGTGACCGCGTGCAGTTCGAGCAGGACCGGCAGCGCGCCGAGCGGAACCTCGCCGACACCGAGTACCTCGCCCGCGAGGTCGTCGCCCTCCGCCTGGCGATGCGCGACATGGCGTCGAAGGACTTCATCCGCGCCGAACTGCGGTCCCTGCTCGAGGAACTCGACCGCCGTGACGGCGACCCCGAGGACCTCGACGAACTGGACGACCGCGAGCGGGACCGCGCGCGCAGCCAGGTGCACGACCGCGGTCGTGACCGCGGCCACGACCGTTCGGTGACGCGTGGCTGACGCCTCCCACCCGGAGGACGCGCTCGGCACGGCGGTCCTCGCTGCGCTCGGCCGCGTCATCGACCCGGAGATCCGCCGCCCCGTCACCGAGCTCGACATGATCCGTGGCGTCGACGTCCAGCCGGGAGGCACGGTGCGCGTCGACCTGCAGCTCACGATCGTGGGGTGCCCGGCCGCCGACACCATCGAACGGGACGTCCGGGCCGCCGCAGGTTCCGTCGCGGGTGTCGCGGCGGTCGACGTCGACGTGTCCGTGATGGACCCCGCCGTGCGTCGTGCCCTCACGGAGCGGCTGCGCGAGGGCCGGCCGAAGGGCGTCCAGTTCACCCCGGACTCGCTGACCCGCGTGATCGCGGTGACGAGCGGCAAGGGCGGCGTCGGCAAGTCCACGGTGACCGCGAACCTGGCGGTCGCCCTCGCCCGCCGCGGGCAGCGCGTCGGCATCGTCGACGTCGACGTGCACGGCTTCAGCATCCCGGGCCTGATGGGCCTGACCGACGAGCACGGTGTCGCGCCACGCCCGACCCGCGTCGACAGCATGATCCTGCCGCCGGTCGCCCACGAGGTGAAGGTCGTCTCGATCGGCATGTTCGTCGACGACGTCTCCACGGCGGTGTCCTGGCGCGGGCCGATGCTGCACCGCACCGTCAACCAGTTCCTGTCCGACGTGTGGTTCGGCGACCTCGACGTGCTCCTGCTCGACATGCCGCCCGGCACCGGCGACGTCGCGATCTCCGTCGGCCAGCTGCTGCCGCACGCCGAGGTCCTCGTCGTCACCACCCCGCAGGCGGCTGCGGCGGACGTGGCCGAGCGGAGCGGGATCGTCGCCCGGCAGACCGGTCAGCGGGTGATCGGCGTCGTCGAGAACATGGCGGGGCTCGTGCAGCCGGACGGCACCGTGCTGCACCTCTTCGGCGAGGGCGGCGGGGACGAGACCGCCCGGCGGCTCTCCCGCGGGCAGGACGCCCCCGTGCCGGTGCTCGGCCGGGTGCCGCTCTCGGTGCCGCTGCGTGCCGGGGGTGATGCGGGCCTCCCGGTCGTCCTGGGTGACCCGACGGACGCCGCAGCGGTCGCACTCGACGCGGTGGCGGACCGGCTCACCGCGATGGGTCGCGGGCTGGCCGGCCGGAAGCTCGGACTGTCGCTGTCCTGACGGTCGGCGTCTGTCGCCTCGGCGTCGGGTCCGGTCGGGTCGGCGTCAGGTCGCTTCGGCGTCGTACGGTGCGGCTTCGCCGGCGGCCAGCGGCACGATCGGCGCGGGCGCCCGGACCTTCGCCGCCGTCACGGTCGCGGCGGCCGCAGCCGCTTCGGCACCGGAGGACGGGGAGTCCAGCAGGGCGTCCCGGATGATCCGACGCGGGTCGTACTGCCGCGGGTCCAGCTTCTGCCAGTCCACGTCGTCGAAGTCGGGGCCCATCTCCTCGCGCATCCGGTCCTTCGCGGTGTCCGCGAACCGGCGGACGGCCTTGACGAAGTCGGCGAGCTTCTGGGCGTACACGGGCAGCCGCTGCGGCCCGAGCAACAGCACGGCGATGATCCCGATGAGCAGGATCTTGTCGAGCTGGATGTTCACGGGAGCGAGCCTAACGCGTGGAGTCGACGAGTCACCCGTAGAGTTGACCGACGAGGAGTGTGCGTGTCAGAGAAAGACTCGAACTGGAAGTTCGCGGAGGACATCGTCTCCGAACCCGATGGTGTCGCCCGTGCCCGTGAGCGCTCCCTCGAACTCGGGGTCGAAGCCGTCTCACCCGCGATCGGTGCGCAGATGAGCGTGATCGCCGCCGCCTCGCGCGCGACGAGCATCATCGAGATCGGCACCGGACTGGGCGTCTCCGGCCTGTACCTCCTGGCAGGTGCACCGGATGCGACCCTGACGACGATCGACGTCGAGATCGACCACCAGCAGGACGCCCGCGACGCCTTCCTCGCCGCCGGCACCGCACCCGGACGGGTCCGCCTGATCCCGGGCCGTGCGGCGCAGGTCCTGCCGCGGATGAACGACGCCTCGTACGACGTCGTCCTCATCGACGCCGACCCGGAGCACGTCATCGAGTACGTCGAGCACGGGCTGCGGCTCGCGAAGACCGGCGGCACCGTCCTCGTCCCGCACGCCCTGTGGCGCGGCAAGGTCGCGGACCCGGTCAAGCGAGACCGGGCGACGACGGACTTCCGGCTGCTCCTGACCGAGGTGTCGACCTCCGGTGCGGTCCGCAGCGCCCTGTCCCCCGCGGGCGACGGGTTGTTGCAGATGACGAAGCTCACCGACTGACACTGGTCCCCCGGCGTGCCGGCCGGGAGGCGCGACTCACCCCAGGTGGCGCAGGTACCGTTCCGGGGCCTCCAGGAACGCCCGCTGGTTCCGCACGAGGTCCAGGTCTGCCCAGTCGCTCCGCCGGATGCCCCACTCGCCGACCTCCAGCACGGTGGCGTCCGGGAACGCGGCGAGCACCGGCGAGTGCGTCGACAGGATCACCTGCCCGACGCCGTCCTCGACGATGGACTGCAGGAGCGCGATCAGCGCCAGACAGCCCGAGAACGACAGCGCCGACTCGGGTTCGTCGAGCAGCCACAGCCCGGGCCACCGCGCCCGGTCGATGACGAAGTCCAGGAACGACTCCCCGTGACTGCGCTCGTGGAACTGCGGCTCGGCACGCTTGGGGTTCGGGTTCTGCTCCAGGTAGGTGAAGAAGCCGTGCATGGTCTCCGCGCGCAGGAAGAACCCGCTGCGTGCTGCGCCGAAGTCGCGGACCAGTCGGATGTGTCGCCAGAGATCCGACTCGGACGGGCGTGTCGTGTGCCCGGACCCGGTCGATCCGCCCTCCGGAGCCATGCCGAACGCCAGCGCGATCGCCTCGACCAGCGTCGACTTCCCGACGCCGTTCTCGCCCACAAGGACCGTGACCGGGCCGAGTTCGAGGCCGTCGTCGAGGAGCTGCCGCACCGGGGCGAGCGTCGCCGGCCACTCGTCGCGCGGCATCGGGTCCGGGTCGAGGTACTCCTCGATGCGGCGGACCGGCTGGTTGCGGACGCGGTCGCGGGGCACGTGACCCATCATGCCGGGCGGGACCGACAGCCTCCAGTCCGCCGTGCGAGGCGACCGCCGTGCGGACGGAACCGGCCTGCAGGTGCACGGAAGGCCCGGGACGTACGCGTCCCGGGCCTTCCGTGGTGGTGCGTCGACGAACTAGGCCGAGACGACCTCAGCCAGTGCGTCGTGGAGTTCCTTGGCCTCGGCGTCGTTGACCGAGACCACCAGGCGGCCTCCACCTTCGAGCGGAACCCGCACGATGATGAGTCGACCCTCCTTGACAGCCTCCATCGGCCCGTCGCCGGTCCTCGGCTTCATTGCTGCCATCAGATGTCCCCTTTCGTGCAGTACGAACAGGGGCCATTATCCCGTAGACAGGCGTGACTGCGAAACCGCCCAGCTCGGGGGTGTTCGCCGTGGACAGCCGGACGGGTCACGGCGGGGTCCAGTCGTACCCGTCCACCCACCAGCAGTAGTACAGCCAGGTCCACTGCAGGACGACCGCCAGGACCACCATCGCGACCCGGTAGACCCGCGATCGAGGCAGGGCGACGACGCCGAGCAGCGGGGCGATCGGCAGCAGGATCCGCCACGTGCTGGACTGCGGGAAGAACACCGCCAGCAGGTAGACCAGGTAGGCGAGACCCCAGAGCCGCAGCTCGAGTCCGATGCGCCGAGCAGCCGGCTGGAACACCACGGCCACGAAGCCGACGAGCACCACGACGAGCAGGATCGTGCCTGCCGGCTGGTGGAACCACCACCCGAACCCCTGCACCCACGGGGCGAACGGCACGAGTTCGCCCCAGCCGATGTACGACGACCGCCAGGCGAGCTCGGTGTCGGTGTACGCGCGGGGCACACCGGTGGCGGCCCAGGCGATCGCGGGCCAGGCCAGACCGACCAGGCCGGACACCACCGCGACGACCGCCGGGGGCACGGCCGTCCGCAGCGTCAGTCGCTCGGCCATCCGCAGCCAGGCCGGACGGCACACCCCGACGACGACGAACAGACTCATCAGCAGGGCGAACGCCAGACCGGTGGGACGGGTGATGCCGAGCAGCAGGACCACCGGCAGCATCGCCCAGTACCGCCGCTGCACCAGGAGCAGCAGCGCCACGAGCAGGAGCAGGAGTCCCATCGCCTCGGCGTACGCGACCTGGAACATGACCGAGACCGGCGCGAAGCAGAACAGCACCGTGGCGAAGGTCGCCCTCGCCGGGTCGAGGAACCGCCCCATCAGCCGACGGAAGACCAGCGCCGCACCCCAGCCGGCGAGGAGCGACACCGCGACGGCGACGAGCTCGAACGAGGCACCCGTGACCGTCATGAGTGCCCGCACCGTGAACGGGTACGCGGGCATGAACGCCCACGCGTTCTCGGTCACGTGCCCGGCCGCGTCCACCGGCAGCGTCGACGGGTAGCCGGACGCCGCGATCACCCGGTACCAGGCGCCGTCCCAGATCGACGCGAACGACAGGTACGACGGGCGCTGCACCGTGAACGAGTTCGCGGTCTGGATCTGGGCGAAGCCGGTCATCAGCACCGTCGTCACGACGCGGGAGAGCGTGTAGACGACGGTGATCCGCAACCACCAGGGCAGCAGCCGCCACCGGACGACCACCCACGTCAACGCCGCTCCTGACGACCGTGCACGCTGCGCGGCCCAGGAGGCGGTGGTCACGCCGTCAGCCACCGCCGCAGTCCGTCCTCGACGGCCGTGATCTGGGCGACGGGCACCTGCTCGTCGTCGTGGTGCGCGAACACCGGCTCGCCGGGACCGTAGTTGACCGCCGGCACACCGAGCGCCGAGAAGCGGGCGACGTCGGTCCAGCCGTACTTCGGGCGGGGTTCGGGGCCGCCGACAGCGGCGACGAACTGCTGCGCGAGCGGGGCGTCGAGGCCCGGGCGGGCACCGGCGGCCAGGTCGACGATCGTCACGTCGTAACCGTCGAACAGCTCGCGGATGTGCGCCACCGCTTCGTCGGCGGAGCGCGAGGGTGCGAAGCGGTAGTTGACGTGGACCATCGCCTCGTCCGGGATCACGTTGCCGGCGATGCCGCCCGAGATGCCGACGGCGTTGAGTCCTTCGCGGTACTCGAGGCCGTCCACCGTCACGGTGCGCGGCTCGTACGCGGCGAGGGTGGCCAGGATCGGGGCGGTCTTGTGGATCGCGTTGTCGCCGATCCAGCTGCGCGCACTGTGGCTGCGCTTGCCGGACGTGCGGACCTCGGCGCGGAGGTTGCCGTTGCAGCCGCCCTCGATCTGCGCTCCCGACGGCTCCCCCAGGATCGCGAAGTCACCGGCGAGCAGCTCCGGCCGTGTGCGGGCCAGACGCCCCAGGCCGTTCAGTGCGTCGCTGACCTCTTCGTGGTCGTAGAAGACCCAGGTCACGTCGACGTTCGGCGCGACCAGGTCCACGGCGAGCTTGAGCTGCACCGCGCAACCGGCCTTCATGTCGACCGTCCCGCGGCCCCAGAGGATCTCGGTGCCGTCGTCGGCGGTGCGGAACTCGGTCGGCAGGTTGTCGTTGAGCGGCACCGTGTCGATGTGACCCGCGATGACCACCCGGCGGTCACGGCCGAGCTGCGTGCGGGCGACGATGGCGTCCCCGTCGCGGACCACGTCGAGGTGGTCGAGCGGGGCGAGGGCGGCCTCGATCGCGTCGGCGAGCGCGCCTTCGTTGCCGGACACCGATTCGATGTCGCAGATCGCGCGGGTGATGTCGATGGACGAGGCAGAGAGGTCGAGCGGCTGCGGCATGCGGGCAGCCTACCGATCGTTCCCCGCAGGTCGGCGGTTCTGCACAGGCCCACAGGTCGGTTTCCCGTCATCCGTTCTCCTCCTGTCGCGCTCTGGTCGGAGTTCTCCACGAGAGTCCGGGTGGACGGTCTCCCGGACGGGCCGCTCGGTACCCTCGGAGGGTGACCGAGACGACTCCGCAGCCTGCCCCGCCCCGCCCCACGCACGCCTGGGGTCACGGCCTCGCGACGATCGCCGCCGACGGCACCGTGCTCGACACCTGGTTCCCCGCGACCTCCCTCGGGTCGCTGCCGTCCGATGCCGCGGTCCCGGCCGAGCTCACGGCGGCCGTCGGCGACGACCCCCGCCGCGACGTCCGCATCGAGACGACCACCGTCGAGATCGTCATCGACGACGCTCCCGCCAGCACGCCGGACGCGTACCTGCGCCTGCACCTGCTGAGCCACCTGCACGTGCGCCCGAACGAGATCTCGCTCGACGGCGTCTTCGGCCACCTGCCGATCGTCGCGTGGACGAACGCCGGCCCGGTGCACCCCGACTCCTTGACACGCCTGCGTCCGGGCCTGCAGCGCGCCGGCATCGCCGTGCACGCGATCGACAAGTTCCCACGCCTGCTCGACTACGTCGTCCCGGACCGGGTCCGGATCGGCGACGCCAACCGCGTCCGCCTCGGCGCCCACCTGGCGCCGGGTACCACGGTCATGCACGAGGGGTTCGTCAACTTCAACGCGGGCACCCTGGGCGACGCGATGATCGAGGGCCGTGTCTCGCAGGGCGTCGTCGTCGGCGCGGGCACCGACGTCGGCGGCGGCGCCTCGATCATGGGGACGCTCTCCGGCGGCGGCACCCACCGCGTCCGACTCGGCGCGCGGGCCCTGCTCGGGGCGAACGCCGGACTCGGCATCTCCCTCGGCGACGACTCCGTGGTCGAGGCCGGGCTGTACGTCACCGCGGGCACCAAGGTCGTCCTGGTCGGTGCGGCCCCGAACCCCGACGGCACCCCGCGCACCGTGAAGGCCGCCGAGCTGTCGGACGCGCCGAACGTCCTGTTCCGTCGCAACTCCCTGACCGGTGCGGTCGAGGCGCTGCAGCGGAAGGGCGAGGGGATCCAGCTCAACACGGCGCTGCACGCCTGACCGGGGGCGCCCAGCAGGACCGCACGTCGGTCTCGGGCGTACCAGCGCGACCGACGGGAGGCCCGTCACACGTCCGACGGGCGGGTGGCGGGCCTCCCGTCCGTCCGCGCACCTGACGCGCGCCGAGCGGGAGCCGCGCGCCCTCCCGCGAGCGGGCGGAATGCCAAGGCACCGCACGAACGGACGCCTCGCGGAGCGCGAGTGGGCGAAACACCAGGGCACCGCGCCGCCGACCCCTGGTGTTCCGCCCGCTCGTACCCACCCGCACACTCACGAACGGGACGCCCCCCCCACCCCGGAGCGCGAGTGGGCGAGATGCCAGGGCACCGCGCCGCCGAGCCCTGGTGTTCCGCCCGCTCGCGCACCCACCAACCCGACCAGCCCATGAGCGGCCGACCGCTGGCAGCGCGGGCAGCGCTGGCAGCGCCGGCAGCGCGGGCGGGCCTCTCGGAGCGCGAGCGGGCGGAAAGCCAGGGCACCACGCCTCCGGACCCTGGCATTCCGCCCGCTCGCGCGGTCCGAAGCTCCGGCACGCCCCCACCCCAGGACCACGCAGTGTCACCGATCGGAGACGTCCCGCGGCGGACGGCCCGTGACAGGCTCCCGACGGCCCTGTCCCGACCGAAGGAGTCGTCATGACCCCGCTCTCCCCCATCTCCCGCCGCGCCGCTCGCATCGGCACCTGTGGACTCGTCCTCGCCTCGACTGTGTTCGGCACGGTCCTCGTCCCGGCAGCCGCGCAGGCCGCACCCTCCGCCGACGTCACCGCGTCGCTCCGCACCTCGGTCGTCTCCGCCGCCGTCACGGACGCGGTGTTCACCTTCCACAACGCCGGATCGACGCCGGCCACCCCGTCCGTCGAGTTCGACCTGGCGACGGGGATGGTGCACAACCGCCTCGGTGCCCGGGTCGACATGGCGACTGACGGCACCCACGTGCGGATCGCGCCCTCGGGAACGCTCGAACCGGGCTCGACGGTCGAGGTGCCGCTGTACCTGCTCAACGCCGCCGGTGCCCTGCCGGAGCGCTGCTCCGTCGACGGTGCCGCCGTGACCGGGTGCTCGGCCGACGACGCGAGCGAGACGCCCGAAACCGGAACGCCCGAAACCGAAACGCCCGAAACCGGAACCCCCGGCACCGAAACCCCCGCCGAACCCGAGGACGGCGACACCCAGCTCCCCACCCCCGAGCACACCTGGCCCACCGTCACGAGCGGCCACACCGACGTCCCCGTCATCCCCCTCGGCAGCGCCGCCGCCGCACAGGAGCGTGACGGCACCCAGGCGGCACGGAGCGACCTCCGCCAGGCCGGCCGCTGGATCCGCGCACACCAGACGTTCGTCGTCGAGGTCCCCGAGGGCGTCACCGACGCCGAGGTCGCGATCGGGCAGCATGGAACCTACTTCGGCGTCAACGGCTGCCGAGACCTGGGCGTCGCCACCCAGGCGCTGCACCCGGGCCAGAACCTGATCACCGCGCCGCACGACGGCCTGGTCGGCATCATCGACCGGAGCACCAGCGACCGGGGCACGATCGTGGTCCGTGGCGGGGCGCCCGTCCCGACCTTCGTCGCCGGGGTCACCGCCCGCGCGGACTTCGACACGCAGCTGCAGAACTGGGACCGTTCGCCGTTCTTCTCCCTGATCGGCGAGCGCGTGCAGGCGGACGTCCTCCGTGCCGACGCGACCTCGCCGAGGAGCGACCAGAACGAGGAGCTCATCGCCGGCGACGACCTGGACGTCCGGATGGCCCGCTGGGACGCGACGGTCCGAGCGAACGAGCGGTTCTGGGGCGTCGAGGACACCGGTCACCGCGTGCACATCGAGACCCCGAGTTACGGCGTCGCCGGTGCGAACGCGCCGACCGACGTCCATCCGGGCTGGGTGGCGTTCCCGACCGACTCCGCGTCGCCGCACCACCTGTTCACGAGCGACGGCTCCGCGGCCGGCGAGCAGGCGCTCCGGAACGCGTTCGGTCGGGTCTTCCAGCAGGACGCCCTGCGGTGGACGAACGACCGGGGGCAGACCGACGGAACGATCTCCCAGGACCTGGCGAGCGTCGTCCTCGAAGAGCAGGTGCACCAGCGCAACCCGCTGGACTCGTGGCGCGCGAAGGTCGAGCAGTTCCGTCAGCAGCCGGTCGCCGAGCGTGACTTCTGGTCGAACCAGATGAACGGGATGACCCGGCACCTGGTCTTCGACCAGCTCCGCCGCGCCTACGGCGAGGACTTCATCGCCACCGTCTCCGCGCGCGTGCGTTCGGACGTCGCGGCGGGCAGCGACCGGGAGGCACGCCGCGCCTTCGTCCTGCAGGCCACGCACGTCGCGGGGCACGACCTCACCCCGTTCTTCGAGCAGTGGGGCGTCCAGGTGGAGGACGACCTCCGCCCGCACCTCGCGGAGTACCCGGCGCTCGAGACGCCGATCTGGGACGACTTCGACGCCCTGGACTGAACGGACGGGAGGCCCGTGGCCGGTCATGCAGACCGGCCCCGGGCCTCCCGTCCGTCAGCGCGCGGCGACACGCACGGTGACCGCCTCAGCGCTGCGGCAGGTCCCGCTCCGGGTACCCCACGTACAGCTGCTGCGGGCGGCCGATCTTGTTGAGCGGGTCGTTGTTGAGCTCGCGCCACTGGGCGATCCACCCGGGCAGCCGGCCGATGGCGAACAGCACCGTGAACATCCGCGGCGGGAAGCCCATCGCCTTGTAGATGATGCCCGTGTAGAAGTCGACGTTCGGGTAGAGCTTGCGGCTGACGAAGTACTCGTCCTCGAGCGCGATCTGCTCGAGCTCCTTCGCGATGTCGAGCAGGTCGTCCTGCACGCCGAGGGCCTCGAGGACCTCGTCCGCGGACTCCTTCACGAGCTTCGCGCGGGGGTCGTAGTTCTTGTACACGCGGTGTCCGAAGCCCATGAGCTTCACCCCACGCTCCTTGTTCTTCACCCGCTCGACGAAGCGCGTGACGGGCTCGCCGGAGTCCTTGATCTGCTGCAGCATCTCGAGCACGGCCTCGTTCGCGCCACCGTGCAGCGGACCGTAGAGGGCGTTGATGCCGGCGGAGATCGACGCGAACATGTTCGCCTTCGTCGACCCCACCAGACGCACCGTCGCGGTCGAGGCGTTCTGCTCGTGGTCCTCGTGCAGGATGAGCAGCCGGTCGAGCGCCTTCGAGAGCACCGGGTTCGGCTGGTACGGCTCGGCCATCGTGCCGAAGTTGAGCCGGAGGAAGTTGTCGACGAAGGACAGCGAGTTGTCCGGGTACAGGAACGCCTGCCCGATGGCCTTCTTGTGGGCGTACGCGGCGATGACCGGCAGCTTGGCGAGGAGCCGGACGGTCTGCAGCTCGACCTTCTCCGGGTCGTCGACGTCCATGTCGTCCTCGTAGTACGTCGACAGGGCGCTGACCGCGCTGGACAGGACGGACATCGGGTGCGCCGAGTGCGGGAGCGCGTCGAACAAGCGGCGCAGGTCCTCGTGCAGCAGCGTGTGCCGGCGGATGCGGCTGTCGAACGCGTCGAGCTCGCTCGCGCTGGGCAGCTCGCCGTAGATGAGGAGCCATGCGACCTCGAGGAAGGTGCAGTTCGAGGCGACCTGGTCGATCGGGTAGCCGCGGTACCGCAGGATGCCCTGGTCGCCGTCGATGTACGTGATGGCGCTCTTCGTCGAGCCGGTGTTCACGAAGCCGTAGTCGAGCGTGTTCAGCCCGGTCTGCTTCTTGAGCGTCGAGATGTCGATCGTGGAGGCGCCGTCGACGCTCTGCAGGATCGGGAACTCCGCCGTTCCCCCCGGGTACGTCAGCGTGGCCGTCTCGGTCGCCTGTTCGGCGCCGGGGCTCACGGGGACGGGCGTCGTGGGCGGTGTGGCCGTCTTCTGAGCGTCGTTGGCAGTGTCAGTCACGCTGGACAGCCTAATCGCGGCGACTGTCGGTCCGGTACATGCAGCTGCTCAGGAGTTTGGGTGGAACCGCTGTTGTGCACAGGCGTCGCCGGTGGGCGGGTGGCCGGACGGGAGGCCCGTCAGCCGTTGGCGACTCGGCCTGCGCTGGCGAGACGCTGGGCTGCGGCGGCGATCCGGTCGTCCGTCGCGGTCAGCGCGACGCGCACGTGGCGGGCGCCGGCGGCCCCGTAGAACGTGCCCGGGGCGACGAGGATGCCGTGCTCGGCCAGCCAGGCGACGGTGTCGAGCGCGGGCTCGTCGCGGGTCGCCCAGAGGTACAGGCCGGCACCGCTGGCGTCGATGCGGAAGCCGGCGCGTTCGAATGCCGTCCGGAGCACGTTCCGTCGGTTGCGGTACCGGGTCTTCTGCTGGTGGACGTGGGCGGTGTCCTCGAGCGCGACGATCATCGCGTGCTGGACGGGCAGCGGCGGCATCATGCCGGTGTGCTTGCGGATCGCCAGGACGTCGGCGAGCAGCGCCGGGTCGCCGGCGACGAACGCGGCGCGGTAGCCGGCCAGGTTCGACTGCTTGGACAGCGAGTAGACGCTGAGGACGCCGTCGAACGAGTCGCCCACGACACGGGGGTCGAGGATCGTCGGGGTCGGCGTGGTGTCGTACGGGGCGTCCCAGCCGAGTTCGGCGTAGCACTCGTCGCCCACGATCACGGCGCCGAGTTCGCGGGCGCGGGCGACGGCGGCGCGCAGCTGCTCGATCGAGAGCACGCGTCCGTCGGGGTTGCCCGGTGAGTTCAGCCAGACGAGCTTCGTGCTCGAGGGCCACGCGGCGGGGTCGTCGGCGGCCAGGGCGTCGGCGCGCACCAGGGCGGCGCCGAGTTCGTAGGTCGGGTACGCCGCTTCCGGGAACACGACCGTGTCGCCCGGGCCGAGGCCCATCCAGAGCGCCAGGCCCGCGATGAACTCCTTCGACCCGATCGTCGGCAGCACGTGGTCGGCGGTGAGCTCGACGCCCTGTCGCCGGCCGTACCAGGCGGCGATCGCTTCACGGAGGGCCGGGGTGCCGGCGACCTGCGGGTAGGCGTGCGCGTCGGTGGCGTCGGCCAGGGCGCGTCGGACGACGTCCGGGGTGGGGTCGACCGGCGACCCGACACTGAGGTCGACGAGGCCGCCGTCGTACGCCGCGGCGCGCTGCTTGTACGGGGCGAGCTGGTCCCAGGGGAAGTCGGGCAGGTCGAGCGGCACGGGTCAGGCCCGCGGCTGCGCCATGACGACCGGGTGGTCCGCGTGGATCACGCCGACCTTGGCTGCGCCACCGGGCGAACCGATCTCGGAGAAGAACTCGACGTTCGCCTTGTAGTAGTCCGCCCACTGCTCGGGGAGGTCGTCCTCGTAGTAGATGGCCTCGACCGGGCACACCGGCTCGCAGGCACCGCAGTCGACGCACTCGTCCGGGTGGATGTACAGCGACCGGTCACCCTCGTAGATGCAGTCGACGGGGCATTCGTCGATGCACGCGCGGTCCTTGACGTCGACACAGGGCTGGGCGATCACGTAGGTCACGAGCGAGTGCTCCCTTCCGGGGGTTGAGCGACTGCCAGCCTACTCGTGCGGGGCTGCGACCACGGACCGCGCCCCGTCCGTCGGCGGCTGTCCGTCCGTCGGGCGCTGCCCGTTCGTCAGCGGGTGGGCCCGGAGCCCGGTGAGGTCGGGCCAGGCGAGGACGAGCATCGCGACGACCGCCGGACCGAACGTCCACACGTAGCCGGCAGCGTTCGCCAGGACCAGTGGGGAGGTCGGTCCGGCCACGGCGACGAGCACCTGGGTGGCGAGGATGATCCCGATGCCGACCGCCGCGACGAGCAACCGCGACCGGTACAGCAACCGGACGCCGACGACGATGCCGATCACGATGAGGCTGGTGATGACCATGCCGATCGGGGCGGTGCTCCACGAGCCGATCTCGACGGTCTGCTGGTGGGTGATCGTGCCGAGGGCGCCGACGAGGACACCCACGACGGCGGCCACGACGACCGCGGTGGCCTTGCCCTGCCCGGACATCTCGGCGTAGGTCTGCGGGGCGGCCGGAGCCGGGGGTGCGTCGTGCCGGAAGGCCTCGACCGCGGGTACCTGGTGCCGGACGCCGTGCGGCATCACGTACGACAGCGACGCGGGGTCCTGCGGGTCGGCGGGGTCGACGGCGACCTGGCTGCGGTACTGCTCGAGCGCCGCTCGGACCCGCCCACGCACCGGCAGGACGTCGACGGTGAGGTCGGCGAGCCCGGAGTCGGCGTCCACGATCATCGAGAACGCGACCTCTTCGGCCTGCGCGGCGTACCGGGCTGCGGCGTGGATACGGAGGTGGTCCGGGTGCCCGTACCCGCCGTCGTCGCCGTAGCTGACGACGGCGTCGGCGCCGGTCGAGCGGATGGCGGCGCGGACGTCGTCGACGACCTCACCGAGGTCGGCGCGGGTGAGCGAGTCCGCAGGGGCGTCGCCGGCCGAGGTGGCCCGGCCGTCCGGCCCCCACTGCATGCCGGAGTCCGTGTAGCGCCGTGCCGGGAGGTCCGTGGGACGGGCACCAGGACCGCCGAGCCAGAGGTGCGCGGGCCCGCCCAGGGCAGCCAGGGCCGCGGCGATCTCCGTCTCACGGTGCGCGGCGACCCGGAGGCCGTCCCCCGCCAACGGCGCGAGCTCGCTGGTGAGCATCTCGCCGCGCTCACCACGGGTGGCCGTCAGGACGGTCACGTGGGCGCCGAGTTCGAGCAGCGTCGCGATGGTGCCGCCGGACGCGAGCGTCTCGTCGTCGGGGTGCGCGTGGACGAAGAGGACGCGCTCGGGGCGTGTGACCGTGGACATCGCCTGCAAGCGTACGGGACGCCGTCCGGGCAGCGGCCGGACGAAGCGGAGGTGAGCGGCCGGACGGAGCGGAGGTCAGCGGGGTGTGACGATGTACGTCGCGGTGGCGCCACCGTCGTGGTCGGACGAGAAGGTCACGACGACGCGGTGGTCGTCGCTCCGGAACAGCCCGAAGGCGCTCGACGAGTCGGCACGCTCGGCCGACTTGGTGAAGCCGGCGTCCGCGAGCTGCTGCGCGGCCCGGGCGAAGTCGTCGACCGAGGACGTGTGCACCTGGACGACCCACCCGGAGCCCGCGGGTCCGGCTCCCCCGCCGAGCACCGTGCCGTCGACGAGCGGGACGGCCGCGGACGGGAAGCCCGCGGGCACCTGGCCGTCGCTCGTCACCTTCGTGCCCTTGAGCGCGGTGTCGAGGGCGCCGTCGATCCCACCGGCGACCTTCGCCATGCCCTGCTGGATGGCGGCACCGTCGATGCCCTGCACGGACTCGGAGACACTCGACGCCACGGACGAACCGAGGTCGGTCGCCTGGGTGAGCGTCTCGGTGGAGCAGCCGCTCAGGCCGGCGAGGGCGACACCGGCGGCGACGGCGGCGGTCAGGGAGGTGCGGATCGGGTGACGCATGCCGGTACCGTAACCGCCCCGACCTCGAACTGGTCGAGCATCGGCTGGGTGATCACCCGCACTGGGGTCATCGGCGCTGGGGTCATCGGCGCTGGGTCATCCGCGCCGGGGGCAGCCGGACGCCGCGGCGCGTCAGTCGAGCGTCGCCCGGGCTGCCGCGACCAGGGCGTCGACCCCGACCGGGATCGCAGTGTCGGCCTGCGGCGCGTAGAACGGCGAGTGGTTGCTCGGGATGTCCTCACCACGACGGAACAGCTCCGGGTCGGTGATGCCCGTGAACCAGTACACGATCGGGGCTCCGGCGGCGGTCGCGAGCTGTCCGACGTCCTCGGACGCCATCGCCAGCCCGGACTCCATGTCGACGGCGTGCGGCACGACGGCCCGCACCGCCTCGAGCACGACCGCGGCCTGGTCCGCGTCGTTCACCAGGACGTCGGCGCCCGGGGCCCGCTCGATCGTCGGCGCAGCCAGTCCCCCGGCGTCGCTCTCGGCACGGACGATCCGCTCGATCGAGGCGATGATCGCCGCGCGGGTCTCCTCGTTGCGCGCCCGGGTGGAGATCTCGATGACGGCCGTGTCCGGGATGATGTTCGGCCGCGTGCCGGCGTGGAACGAGCCCACGGTGACGACACCGGCGTCGCTCGGACCGACCTCGCGCGAGACGATCGTCTGCAGTCGGACCACCGCCGACGCCGCCGTGACGATCGGGTCGAGGGACGCCTGCGGCGCGGACCCGTGGGCACCGCGACCGTTGAACGTGACGGTGAAGCGGTCGCTCGACGCCATCACGGCGCCGGACCCCACGGCGACGACGCCGACCGGAGCCGGGGCCGAGTGCTGTCCGAGGACCACGGTCGGCTTCGGGAAGCGCTCGACCAGTCCGTCGTCGATCATCGCGCGGGCGCCGGAGATGACCTCTTCCGCCGGCTGGAACACTGCAACGACGGTTCCGCTCCAGTCCGCCCGGGTCGCGACCAGGCGCTCGAGGGTGCCGAGCAGCCACGTCACGTGGATGTCGTGCCCGCAGGCGTGCATGGTCGGGCCCTCGTTGCCGTCCTCGTCCGTCGCGCGGGCGGTGCTGGCGTAGGGCAGGCCGGTGCGCTCCTGCACGGGCAGCCCGTCCATGTCGGCGCGGAGCCAGACGACCGGGCCGTCACCGTTCTCGAGGACCCCGACGACGCCGGTCCCGCCGACACCCGTGGTGACGGTGATGCCGCCGATCTCGGTCAGGCGGTCGACGACGACGCCCGCGGTGCGGTGCTCCTGGAAGCCGAGTTCCGGGTGGGCGTGCAGGTCCTGGTAGATGGAGAGCAGGTCGAGAGTCACCCCTCCACCGTATCTCCCGGCCGTGTCTCCCGACGCCGACGGCCCGGCCACCTCCGAGCGGTGACCGGGCCGTGGGACGGAGGACGGGCCTCCAGGGTGTGGCTTACGCGTCCTGGCGCTTGAGGCGCGCGTAGGAGCGCTGGCGAGCCGACGCGTCCAGCTCGACCTTGCGGATGCGGACCGCGTCCGGGGTGACCTCGACGCACTCGTCCTCGCGGGCGAACTCGAGGCACTCCTCGAGCGACAGCTGCCGGGACGGCGTCATCGACTCGAACGTGTCGGCGTTGGCCGAACGCATGTTGGTGAGCTTCTTCTCCTTGGTGATGTTCACGTCCATGTCGTCGGCGCGCGAGTTCTCGCCGATGACCATGCCCTCGTAGACCTCTTCCGTCGGCTGGACGAAGAACGACATGCGCTCCTGGAGGTTCGTGATGGCGAACGGGGTGACCACACCGGAGCGGTCGGAGACGATCGAACCGTTGATGCGGGTCTGGATCGCACCGGCCCACTCGTCGTAGCCGTGGAAGATCGCGTTGGCGATGCCGGTGCCGCGCGTCTCCGTGAGGAAGGACGTGCGGAAGCCGATGAGGCCACGCGACGGGACGATGAACTCCATGCGGATCCAGCCGGTGCCGTGGTTCACCATGTTCTCCATGCGGCCCTTGCGGGCAGCCATGAGCTGGGTGATGGCGCCGAGGTGCTCCTCCGGCGTGTCGATGGTCATGTGCTCGTACGGCTCCTGCAGCTTGCCGTTCTCGTCACGCTTGGTGACGACCTGCGGCTTGCCGACGGTGAGCTCGAAGCCCTCGCGACGCATCTGCTCGACCAGGATGGCGAGTGCGAGCTCGCCACGACCCTGGACCTCCCACGCGTCCGGGCGGCCGATGTCGACGACCTTGAGCGAGACGTTGCCGACCAGCTCGCGGTCCAGGCGCTCCTTGACCATGCGGGCGGTGAGCTTGTGGCCCTTGACCTTGCCGACGAGCGGCGAGGTGTTGGTCCCGATCGTCATCGAGATCGCCGGCGCGTCGACCGTGATGGTCGGCAGCGGACGGACGTCCTCGGGGTCGCTCAGGGTCTCACCGATGGTGATCGTGTCGAAGCCGGCGACGGCGACGATGTCGCCGGGGCCCGCGGACTCGGCCGGGAAGCGGTTGAGTGCCTTGGTGATGAGGAGCTCGGTGATGCGGGCGTTGACGACGGTGCCGTCGTGCTTGACCCAGGCGACCGTCTGGCCCTTCTTCATCTCACCGTGGAAGATGCGGAGCAGGGCGAGGCGACCGAGGAACGGCGACGCGTCGAGGTTGGTGACGTGCGCCTGCAGCGGGTGCTCGTCGTCGTACGTCGGGGCCGGGACGTGCTGGAGGATCGCTTCGAAGAGCGGCTCGAGGTCGTCGTTGTCGGGCAGCGTGCCGTCTTCGGGCTTGTTGCGCGACGCGGCACCGTTGCGGCCGGAGGCGTAGACCACCGGGACGTCGAGGATCGCGTCGAGGTCGAGGTCGTCGACCTCGTCCGACATGTCGGAGGCGAGACCGAGGAGCAGGTCCTGGCTCTCCGAGACGACCTCGTCGATGCGCGAGTCCGGGCGGTCCGTCTTGTTGACGAGCAGGATCACCGGGAGCTTGGCGGCGAGCGCCTTGCGGAGCACGAAGCGCGTCTGGGGCAGCGGGCCCTCGGACGCGTCGACGAGCAGGACGACACCGTCGACCATGGAGAGGCCGCGCTCGACCTCACCACCGAAGTCGGCGTGGCCCGGGGTGTCGATCACGTTGATCGTGATGGGGCCGCCCGCGCCGAACTCGGCGGCGTGCTTGCCGTTGTAGAGGACCGACGTGTTCTTCGCGAGGATGGTGATGCCCTTCTCGCGCTCGAGGTCGTTCGAGTCCATCATGCGGTCTTCGCCCTCGAAGTGGGCGTCGAACGAGTTGGTCTGCGTCAGCATCGCGTCGACGAGGGTGGTCTTGCCGTGGTCGACGTGTGCCACGATGGCGACGTTGCGCAGGTCGGACCGAGTGGCGAGCGCCATACAGGACATCCTTTTGTGTTCGGAAGATGATCGGGCGAGTGCCCGGGGTTCGGGCCGTTCCCGAGGGTTCCCGGGCCGAGCCCGAGGTGTTCTCGGGACCAGCCCGAGGTGCGGGACCGTGCCCGACGGATTTCGGGACCATGCCCGACTCGCCAGTCTACCGGTAGTTCGCAAGCAGAGGGAGTACAGCGTATGAGCCGTCGGCGAACGTGGACCGAGATCACCATCGTGCTCATGCTGTCGCTGGGCGCGAGTGCGCTCTACTCGGTCCTGCAGATCATCGACGACCTGTCCCAGACGACGCCGCTCAGGCAGCAGTCGACGGCACTGAACACCTCGACGACGACCGTGCAGTACGTCGACCTCGCCCGCCAGCTGCTGGGCATCGCGGCCGACCTGGCGCCGGTCGCGCTGGTCTGCATGCTGCTCTGGAGCTCGTCACGCCCACACCTCGGCCGACTCGGCATCGACCGCTTCCGCGTCCGTCCGGACCTCGGCGGCGCGGCGCTCATCGCCCTCGGCATCGGCATCCCCGGACTCGCCCTGTACTTCACGGGTCGGGCACTCGGCATCACGGTCGCCGTCGACCCGGCCGCCCTCGGCTCGTACTGGTGGACGATTCCGGTGCTCCTGCTGTCCGCCGTCCGCTCCGGACTGCAGGAAGAGGTGATCGTCGTCGGCTACCTGTACTCGCGCCTCGGCGACCTGGGATGGGGTCGGTGGCAGGTCATCCTGTCCACCGCGGTCCTCCGCGGCAGCTACCACCTGTACCAGGGCTTCGGCGCGTTCGTCGGCAACGCGGTGATGGGCGTCGTCTTCGGCTGGATCTACACGAGGTGGGGCCGCCTGCTCCCCCTCGTCATCACGCACGTGCTCCTCGACGCCACCGTCTTCGTCGGGTACCCGTTCGTCGCGCACGCGTTCCCGGCCCTCTTCTCCTGACACCGGCAGCCGACTTCTCCACAGACATCCCGAGTTCTTCCGGGTCGCCCGGCTGAAATGCTACGTTCCACACACTGCTCCGAGCGATGTGGGGAACGATGGGGATCGAGTTCGACGACGTGGCCGTGTCACGGCTGGTCGCGTGCCTGACGGACGTGGCGTTGCGCCTCCGAGCCAGCGGCGCGGGCCGACGAGCGAGCGCGGAACGCGCGCTGCAGGACTTCCACGGTGCGTACGCCCGGTTGTTCGCGGCGGCGCGCACGATCGAGTCGGAGGACCGGGGCCGGCTGACGAGGGCGCTCGAGGACCTGACGGTCCAGCTCCACGTCGTCAGCCGCCAGGCGGACGAGGAGCGTCGCCGACTGGAGGCCCGGATCGCCTGGCAGGAACGCGAACGACGACGAGACCACGCGTTGGTCGCCGTCGGCGTCCCGCCGGGGTCGGTCCTGGACTGGGCAAGCGGCGCCTGGGACCCCGAGCCGTCGGCGACCCCGGTGCGCCCGACACCGGTGTCCGCGGCCTTCCGCGCACGGCCACGGCAGCGCAGCGCCAGCGGCACCGGCAGCGGCAGCGGCAGCGGCAGCGGCAGCGGCAGCGGCAGCGGCGACGCGGGCGGCGGCCGGAGTGGCGCTGGTGGTCGGAGTGGGGCTGACCCGCGGCGGCTGCGCGAGTTCAGCGTCTCCGCCGGCGTGCAGGACGCTGCAACCGAACAGGACCTCCACCGGGTCCGGAACGCGTGGGCCGGCTTCACCGCGCGGTGCGCCTGGGTGCCGGTGGACGAGGCCACGTTGGTCGCCGGCTTCGGGGACCACCTCGCCGAGGACGTCGAGGACACCGCCTGGGTGCGTCGGATCGCGAACGCCTTCGCGGCCGCGGGCAGCGGGGTGTCCCTGGCGGACGGCGTGCTCGACGTCGCCGGGACGTCGACGCTGCCGACCGGACTCCAGCGGGTGTTCGACCCGTCAGTCACCTCGGCCGAGGTCGCGGCGGCGTGGTCGGAGCTCGGGCTGTCCGAGCACGACCTGCGCGCACTCCCCCTGACCACGACGCTGCAGGTCGCGAACCTCGACGGTGTCCCCGCTGCGGCGCGTGACATCGCCTCGCGCGCGGTGCTGCGGGCAGCGCTCGGGAACCCGGAGCGGGTGTACCGGATGCTCGGCCTGCGGTACACGCACGGCGCCGTGACGATGGACGAGTTCCGGCAGCAGGTCGCGGCGCTGTGGAAGGGCGTGCGGCGGGCGGACCGTCTCGCGCAGGAGCTGGAGTCACCCTCCGCCGCGGTCGCGCAGCTCGTCGGCTTCGGCGCCACGGACGGCGCACTCGTGGCGGCGGTGTCGCTCGGGGACCTCGACACGGCCTCGAACGTCACGGTGAACGTGCCGGGCGCGACCACGACGCTCGACAGCACGGACGGGCAGGTCCGTGCCGCCGCCGGTCTGCTGCGCGGCGCTGTTCGGCTCGCCCCGGCGTCGTCCTTCGCCGTCGTCTCCTGGATCGGCTACCGGGCACCGGAACTCGTCGAGGTCCCCGCGCACCGACGCGCGATCGTCGGCGGGGCGGCGCTCGCCTCGTTCCTCGACGGTGTCCACGACAGCCGGGACGGCAACGCTCCGGGACGCCTCACGGTGCTCGGACACTCGTACGGTTCTGCGGTGGCGGTCGAAGCGGCTGCGCAGACGCGGTACCTGCTCGACGCCGTCGTCACCTACGGCTCGGTCGGGTTCACGGACGACACGCGGCCCGAGCACCTCAACGTCCGCCAGGTCTTCGCCACGGAGGGCGAACAGGACCACACGGCGCGCCTCGGCCGGATCGGCCGGACCGACCCTCGTGACCTCCCGGGCGTCCACGTCTTCTCGTCCGAGGCCGGGCCCGGGACGGAAGCGGTCACCGGCCACGACATGTACCCGCCGACCGGCGTCGGGTACCTGTCACCCGACGCCACGGCGCAGCGTCACATCACCGAGATCATCGCGACCGGGAGGCCCGGATGACGGCCTGGAACAGGACGGTCCGCACGATCGTCGCCGTCGTCCTGACGGTCGGACTGGCTGCCGGGTGCACGTCCGGAGGAGGAACCATGGAGCACGACGCCGGAGGACTCACACGGCAGGAGGTCGCCGCGCTCTCGTTGCACGAGGAGTACGACCGGTACCGCGAGCACTACCGGACGATGCAGCAGGTCCTGGCGGACGCGCAACGGCAGCTCTCCGACGGCGAGTGGCACTGGAACGGCGGCGATGCCATCCCGCAGATCGGCGGTGACGGGATACGCCCGATGGCCGGGGCCGACACGCACAACACGTACGCGCTGGAGTCAGGCCGGTCCTGGGACCCGGCCGGTGCGCACGGATCACGGTCCGATCTCGAGCCGTTGATCGACTACTTCGCCGCGAAGGGCTGGAGCCACCACGTCGAGCGGATCACGGACACCTACTACCTCGACGGGTACACCGACGACGGCTGGCGCATCCAGTACCTCGTCCAACCGAGTGGTCACTACTCGCTCGACGTCTTCAGCGACCTGTTCTGGACGAACGACGCCGACGCACTCGCCGAAGCCGTGGGCGGCCGCGCCGGCGGACGGCACCCGTCGTCCTCCCGACCCGGCGAGTACCCGGAACCGCCGACGTGGGACTCGCCGATCATCAGCCCACCGAAGATCTGAGCGGCGCCACGGACGGTCGCGCACCCGACCAGCGACGGACGGGAGGCGGTGCGCACGTCGTGCGCACCGCCTCCCGTCCGTCGCTGGCTACGCCGCGATCGAGGCGACCTTCTCCGGGTAGTGGCACGCCGCCTGGTGGTCGACGTCCTCGCCACGACGGGGCGCCTTCTCCGGCTCGTCCGTCTCACAGCGGCGACGCTCCGCCTCGGGCAGGATCGCGAAGAGCGGGCAGCGCGAGCGGAACCGGCAGCCGCTCGGCCGCTCGGTCGGACTGGGCGGGTCGCCCGGCAGCAGGATCGTCGTGCGGGCCCGCTCGACGACGGGGTCCGGCACCGGCACGGCGGACATGAGCGCTGCCGTGTAGGGGTGCATCGGGCGTTCGAACACCTCGTCGACCGCACCCTCCTCGACGGTGCGGCCGAGGTACATGACACTGACGCGGTCGGCGACGTGCCGGATGACGGACAGGTCGTGCGAGACGAACAGGTAGGACAGCCCGAGGCGCGCCTTGAGTTCGGCGAGCAGGTTGAGCACGCCGGCCTGGATCGACACGTCGAGGGCCGAGACGGGCTCGTCGAGGACGATCAGGTCGGGCTCCACCGCGAGGGCTCGGGCGATGGAGATGCGCTGCCGCTGCCCGCCGGAGAACTCGTGCGGGTAGCGGTCGGCCTCGGCGGCCCGCAGTCCGACCAGGCCGAGCAGTTCCGGCACGCGCTCGTCGATCCGGGAGGCCGGAGCGCCGATCGCCCGGAGCGGCTCCGCGACGACGTCGTAGACCGACATGCGCGGGTCGAGGCTGGCGGACGGGTCCTGGAAGACCATCGAGATGCGCTGCCGCAGTGCCCGGGTTCCGGCTGCGCCGCGTGCGGTGGCGTCCGCGAGGGACTCACCGAACAGCTCGACGGTGCCCGCTTCCGGACGCTCGAGGTCCATCAGCTGGTGCAGGGTCGTCGACTTGCCGGAGCCGGACTCGCCGACCAGGCCGAGGGTCTCGCCCCGGCGGATGTCGAGGTCGACACCGTCGACGGCGAAGACCTCGCCGACCTTGCGGCGGAAGACGGCGCCCTTGACGAGCGGGAAGGTCTTCGTGAGGCCTTCGACGTGCACGACGGGCTCGCGGTCGGTGCGGGACGCCGCCACCGCGGCGGCGTGCTCGGGGATGACGGGCAGGGAGAAGATCCGGCCGGCGTCCGCGTGCGCGGCGGCGACCTCGGCGGTGCGGTGGCACGCGGCGGTGTGGCCGGCGGCGTGCGACGGCGCCCCAGCGGCGGCCGCGCCGAGGCCGGCAGCTGCGGCGTCGGCGGTGTCGAGGCCCGCAGCGGCGTCGACGGCGGTGACCCCGATGCCGACCGGCGGTGCGAGGACCGGCTCGGTCGACCGGCAGACCTCGCTGACGAGCGGGCAGCGCGCCGCGAAGGGGCAGGCGTCCGGCAGGCCGATGAGCGACGGCGGCGACCCGGGGATCGGCACGAGCGGCGACCGGTCGGTGGCGTCGAGCCGCGGGAGCGCCCCGATGAGCCCGATCGTGTACGGCATGCGTGGCCGGGCGAACAGCTCCTCGGCTGTCGCGGTCTCGACGATCCGACCGGCGTACATGACGGCGATCCGGTCGGCGATGCCCGCGATGACACCCAGGTCGTGGCTGACGAACACCAGGGCGGCGCCGGTCTCGCGCTGGGCGGTCCGGAGCACCTCGATGATCTGCGCCTGGATCGTGACGTCGAGTGCTGTGGTGGGCTCGTCGGCCAGGATCACGTCCGGGTCGTTCGCCATCGCCATCGCGATCATGGCGCGCTGCCGCATGCCGCCGGAGAACTCGTGCGGGAAGGCGTCGACGCGGCGGGCGGGCTCGGGGATGCCGACGAGCCCGAGGAGCTCGATGGCACGGGCCCGGGCCTCGGCCTTCGAGGCACCGCGGTGCAGGCGGACGCTCTCGGCGATCTGGTCGCCGATCGTGTACACCGGCGTGAACGCGGACAGCGGGTCCTGGAAGACCATCGCGACCTTGTCACCGCGCAGGCGGCTCATCTGCTTGTCGGAGCGACCGAGCAGTTCCTCGCCGTCGAGTTGGACGGAGCCGGTGACCTTCGTGGTGTCGGGCAGCAGGCCGAGGACGGCCAGGCTCGTCACCGACTTGCCGGACCCGGACTCGCCGACGATGCCCAGGACCTCGCCACGGCGGAGTTCCAGGTCGACGCCGCGGACCGCGTGCACGGTCCCCCGCGGGGTCGGGAAGCGGACGTGCAGGTCACGGACCCGCAGGATGGGCTCGGTGCTGGTCGTCGGCGTCGCGGCCGACCCGTTCGTGATGGTGCTCATGCTGCTTCCCCGGTCGTCAGTGCGGCGGTCATGCGCCGGAACCGGCCTGTGTGTTCAACGCGGCCACGTCCACGGCCGCCTGGTTCTGGTCCCGACGGCGGTTGCGCTTCTCACGCTTGCCGGTCGTCGAGGTCGGGTCGAGGGCGTCACGCAGGCCGTCGCCGATCAGGTTCGCCGCGATCGCGAAGACCACGAGCGCGCCGGCCGCGAAGTAGAACAGCCACGGGCTGGTCAGCGCGTTGTCCTGGTTCTGGGCGATCAGCGTGCCGAGCGAGACGTCCGGCGACTGCACGCCGAAGCCGAAGTAGCTCAGGGTGGTCTCGCCGAGCACCGCGGTCGCGACCTGGATCGTGCCGTCGATGATGAGGAACGACGCCACGTTCGGCAGGACGTGTCGGAAGATGATCCGGAACGGGCCGATCCCCATGTACCGGGCGGCGCGGACGAACTCGCGCTCCTTGACCGACAGGGTCATCGAGCGGACGACACGGGCGGTGATCATCCAGCCGAACAGCGTGATGAGCACGACCAGGACGATCCATCCGGCGTTCTGGATGCGCGGGCTGATGATCGCGATGATGAGGAACGACGGCAGCACGAGCAGCATGTCGACGAAGAACATCACGATGCGGTCGACCCAGCCGCCGAAGTACCCGGCGGCGGCGCCCGTGATCGCGGCGATGGCGGTCGAGAACACGGCGACGAGCAGGCCGATGAGCAGGCTCTTCTGCATGCCGCGGGCCGTCTGGGAGAAGACGTCCTGGCCGATGCCGTTCGTGCCGAACCAGTGCGTGGCGCTCGGCGGCCGGGTGAACGCCGTGTAGTCGATCTGCGAGTACTGCCAGGGGCTGACCAGCGGGCCGAGGAACGCGAAGGCGAACAGCAGCACGATGACGATGACGCCGATGCCCGCGCCGCGGTTCATGAACAGCCGTCGTGTTGTCTGCAGGAACCGGTTGCCCTGCCGCTTCGGGCGGGCCGGGGTGTCGCTCTTCGCGATGAGCGAGGGGTCGACGGGTTCGATCCGGGTGTCGGTCATGTCATGCCCTCCTGACGCGCGGGTCCAGCGCGGCGGTCGCGACGTCGGCGAGGAACCCGGAGATGAGCACCACCACCGCGGCGAACAGCGTGTACGCCGTCACGACGTTGACGTCGTTGCCGTTCACCGCGTCGATGAACCACGAGCCGAGCCCGTTCCACGCGAAGATCTGCTCGGTCAGGGTCGCGCCGGTCAGGATGCCGAGGAACCCGTAGGCGAAGAGCGTGGTCATCGGGATGAGCGCGGTACGCAGGCCGTGCTTGAACGTGGCCCGCCCCCGCGTCAGCCCCTTCGCCCGGGCGGTCCTGAGGAAGTCCGAACCCAGGACGTCGAGCATCGTCGCTCGCTGGTACCGGCTGTAGATGGCGATGAGGCCCAGCGCGATCGAGATCGTCGGGAGCAGCAGGTGCGCGCCGCGGTCGACGAGCAGCGTCCACGCCGACCCGTCGAGTCCGGGGGTCGCCTCGCCCGTGAAGTTGATGAGCTGGCTGCCGGCGTCCTGGTTCAGCTTCGTTGCACTGATCTTCAGGATGACCGCGGTCAGGAACACGGGTGTCGAGAACAGGACGATCGAGATCGCGGCGCTGACCCGGTCCGAGATCTTGTACTGCCGGATCGCGTTCCACACGCCGACGAGGACGCCGAGCACGATGCCGGCGATCGATCCGACGACCAGCAGCCGGAGACTCACCCCTAGCCGCGGGAAGAACTGGTCGTTGACCGAACGGTCCTGGATCGTCTGGCCGAGGTCGCCGTGCACGACCCCGTCGAGCCAGTGCCCGTACCGGATCACCACGGGGGTCTTGTCGTTGACGCCGATGTCGTCGAGCTTGGCGTCGATGACCTGTGCCGAGGGCGCAGGGTTCCGCTGCGCGTAGACGGAACGGGGGCTGAACGTCGCTGACGCGAGGAAGTAGGTCAGCGAGGTCGCGAGGAACACGAGCACGACGTAGTACACGAATCGACGCGCCAGGAAGCGGATCATGGAGGCCACCATAGGGCCTCGTTTGTTTCCGGTACATGTCGTCGCTCCGCCGGGCTCGTAACGAAAGTACGTCGGATACGGAAAATGCCAGTCGCCCCCACTCGGGGGCCCTAGGCTCAGCGACAACTTCCAGAGGGGAACGAAATGAAGCACAGGAACGTCCTCGCGGTGACGGCGACCCTCGCCGGGATCGCACTCGCCGTGACCGGTTGCTCGGGCGGATCAGGTGGATCCGGTGGGTCCGGATCCGACGACTCGGGCAAGAAGACGCTGCCGACCTCGGCACAGATCAACCCGAAGCCCGTCTCCGACCTCGAAGACGGTGGCACGCTCCGTCTGCCGATCTCGCAGTGGGTGTCGCAGTGGAACTACAACCAGGTCGACGGCCCGCTCGTCGACGCGGCGACGATCGAGCAGGCGACGATGCCGTACGTCTACACGATCGACGGCAAGGGTGCCCCCACCCTGGACACCGACTACGTGTCGAAGGCCGAGGTCACGAGCGACGACCCGCTCACGATCTCGTACACGATCAACGACAAGGCCAAGTGGAACGACGGCTCGGAGATCACCTGGCGTGACTTCGAGAACGAGTGGAAGACCACCAACGGCACGGACAAGGCCTACCTCATCGCCGGCTCCACCGGCTACGAGGACATCTCCTCCGTGACCAAGGGCGCGACCGACAAGGACGTCGTGGTCAAGTTCTCCACCCCGTTCTCGGACTGGAAGTCCCTGTTCAGCCCGCTGTACCCGGCCAGCCAGACCAGCACGCCGGACCAGTTCAACAACGGCTACAAGGGCAAGGTCCCGGTGTCGTCCGGTCCGTACAAGATCACGGACCTGAACGAGACCGCCGGCACCGTCACCATGAAGCCGGACGAGAACTGGTGGGGCGACAAGCCCAAGCTCGACCAGGTGATCTTCCGCTCGCTGGACGGCAACGCCGACGTCGACGCCTACCTGAACAAGGAGATCGACTCCGTCCTGACGACGACGTCGGAGCGCTTCGACCGGGTGAAGAACGCGAAGAACACGAAGATCCTCGCGTCGACGTCCGCCCAGTACACGCACGTCGACTTCTCGACGAACGGTCTGCTCAAGGACAAGCAACTCCGTCTGGCGATCCAGCACGCCGTGAACCGTGACGCCTTGGCCCAGGTCATCGGCGGGACGCTGCCCTACAAGCTCGGCACGCTCGACAACCACCTGTTCCTGTCCACGGACAAGGGCTACAAGTCGAACATCAAGCCGAACGCCACCTTCGACGTCGAGAAGGCGAAGAAGCTGCTGGACGACGACGGCTGGAAGACCGACGGGACCTACCGCTCGAAGGGCGGCAAGCAGCTGGCGATCGCCATCACGATCCCGTCCGGTGCCCCGACCTCGCAGCAGCTGGCCCAGGTCATGCAGCAGCAGCTGAAGGAGATCGGCGTCAAGCTCACCCTGAAGTCGGTCGCCACGGACGACTTCTTCGAGCAGTACGTCACCCCGGGCAACTACGACATGACGATCTTCGTCTGGGGCGGCACCGGCTTCCACTCCAGCTCGGCGACGATCTACACCTCGGGTGCCACCGGCCAGAACTACGGCCGTGTCAGCTCGGATGCGATCGACAAGCTGACGAAGCAGGCACTGTCCGAGCCGGACTCGGACAAGGCCAACGTCATCTGGAACAAGATCGACAAGCAGGTCTGGTCGATCGGGCACTCGATGCCGATCACGGCGAAGCCCGCGCTGGTCGCGCAGAACCCGAAGCTCGCCAACTACGGCGCGTTCGCGGGTGCGCAGAACATCGACTGGACGAAGGTCGGCTTCACCAAGTAGCCACCGACGGACAGACACGGAGGGCCGGACGCGTTGCGTCCGGCCCTTCGTGTATCCGGAACCGTGCGTCTTCGGCGAGCCGGTGTGCGCTCTCGCAGGACACGGACGGTGCGGTCCCCGTCACATCGAGTGCGCGGACCGTACTGTTGCCCCATGGCCATCCCCGAGACGGGCACCGCGGCGCCGGACTTCACCCTCCCCGGCATGATCGTCCGCGACGGCGTGCGCACGGACGCGGAGTACGCACTCACCGCCGAGCTCGGTCGCCCGGTTGTGCTCGCCTTCTACCCCGGCGACGCCACCCCCGTCTGCACCGCACAACTGTGCTCGTACCAGCAGGAACTCGACGACTTCCGCGACCTCGGTGCCGTGGTCTGGGGCATCAGCCCGCAGGGCCTCGACTCGCACGAGGGCTTCGCCCGGAACGCCTCGCTGTCGTTCCCCCTCCTCTCCGACGTCGCCGGCGACGTCGTCCGCGCCTACGGCGTGCACGTGCCCGGACTGGGACTCCGTCGATCGGTCTTCGTGATCGGTCCGGACGGCCTGGTGCGCTGGCGGCACGTGGGCCTGGTCGGCCTCCGCTTCCCGCGCGCCGAGGTCATCCGGGCCCAGATCGAGCTGCTCGTCGAATGAGGCGTTGACAGGAGCGGCCGACGGGGTGACGATGGACGCCCTGAGACCTCCGGGTTCGCCTCTCCGGGACTTCGGGTCTCCTGCCGGTACGCGCTCGGCCTGTCTGGTCCGCTCGGTGGGTGGTCCCGGAGAGGCGCTCTCGTCGATCGGGCACCCGCCGTCTCCTAGGCTTGCCCCCATGCCCGAACCGACCGCGCCCGCCCGGCCGACCGTGCCCGTCCGGCCGACCGAGCCCGTCCGGATCGTCGCGACGAACCTCCGACGCTTCGCCGTCGCCCTCTGGGTCGTGGCGGTCGCACTCGTCGTCATCGGACTCCTCACGAACGGCCTCCGCGCCGCGTTGCTGGTGCCGGTGCCGTCCCTCTTCACCGCCTGGTTCGCCTGGGTGGTCCTCTGGCGTCCGCGCATCGAACTGACCGAGGACGAGCTGGTCGTGGTCGACGTCCGCCGGACCACGCGCTTCGCCTGGCGGCGCGTGCAGGACGTGCGGTCGAAGTACGGGCTCGAGGTCGTCACCGACCAGGGTGAGCAGCGGGTCTGGATCGCGCCGCGTCCGACGGCACGGCTCGCCCTCGAACGGCCGGGAGGCACGGTGCCGGTCACCGTCGCCGCTGCGGCCGACGAGATGCGTGCGCGGGTGCCCGCACCGCTCGAGTACGACGGCGCTCCCCCGGCGACCGTGACGGCTGCACCGATCGTCCACCGTGTGCACGGCTGGGCGGTCGTCGCCCTCGTCGTCCTGGGCATCGCCGGCAGCATGGCCGGCGCACGCCTCTGATCCGCTCCTGACGGAGCCTGACGGGGCCCCGCGCACCCCGACGCACCCTGACGCCGGACCGGTGCAGTCCTGCGCAACGCGGGGCGTGCCTCCCGTCCGGTGCCCGCAACGACGGAACGCGCCGTCCCGGAGCCGGGGCGGCGCGTTCCGTGTGTCGCTGGTGGTGCGGGTCAGCGACCGAACTCGAAGCCGGCGCCGGGGATGGCGGCCAGCAGGTCCTTCGTGTACTGCTCACGCGGGTTGGCGAAGACCTCGTCGGTCGTCGCCTTCTCGACGATCTGGCCCTTGCGCATCACGCACACGTTGTCCGCGACGAGGCGGACGACCGCCAGGTCGTGGGTGATGAACAGGTAGGTCAGGCCGAGCTCCGACTGCAGCTCGGTGAGCAGGTCCAGGATCTGGCCCTGCACGAGCACGTCGAGGGCGGACACCGCCTCGTCGAGGACGATGACCTCGGGCTTGAGCGCCAGGGCACGTGCGACGGCGATGCGCTGTCGCTGCCCACCGGACAGCTCGCTCGGGTACCGGTTGACCATCGACTTCGGCAGGGCCACCTGGTCGAGCAGCTCGAGCACCCGGGCGCGACGCGAGGCCTTGTCGCCGACCTTGTGCGTGCTGAGCGGCTCGGCGATCGTGTTCCCGACGTTGTACATCGGGTCCAGCGAGCCGTACGGGTCCTGGAACACGGGCTGGACGCGACGACGGAAGTCGAACAGGTCCTTGCCCTTGAGCGCGCCGATGTCGATGCCGTCGAACTGCACCGAACCGGACGTGATCGACTCGAGCTGCAAGACGAGCTTCGCGACGGTGGACTTGCCCGAACCGGACTCGCCGACGAGCGCCGTGGTGGTGCCCTTCGGGATCGCGAACGAGACGCCGTCGACGGCCTTGAGCTCGCGGGTCGCGATGCCCTGACCGCGCAGCTTGTAGACCTTCTGCAGGTCCTTGACGATGATCAGGTCCTTCGCCGGCGCGCTCTCACGAGCGTGGGCGCGGGCCAGGAGTTCGTCGTCCTCGCTGCCGTCCGCCGAGATCGAGACGGTCTGGTGCTGCACCTTCGACTGGATGCGGCGGCTCGCGAGCGACGGTGCCGCGGCGACGAGGCGCTGCGTGTACGGGTGCTGCGGGTTCGCCAGGATCTCCTTCGACGGACCGGCCTCGACGACCTGGCCCTTGTACATCACCACGAGCTTCTCGGCGCGCTCGGCGGCGAGGCCGAGGTCGTGGGTGATGAACAGGACGGAGGTGCCGAAGTCACGCGTCAGGCTCTCGAGGTGGTCGAGGATGACGCGCTGCACGGTGACGTCGAGGGCCGAGGTCGGCTCGTCGGCGATGAGCAGCTTCGGGCGGCTCGACAGACCGATGCCGATGAGCACGCGCTGGCGCATGCCGCCGGAGAACTCGTGCGGGTACTGCTTGAGGCGGCTCTCGGCGTCACCGAGCCCGGCCTCCTGCAGGACCTCGATCGCGCGGGCACGGATCGCGGACTTGCCGGTCGCCATGCCGTTGGCCTTGATGGCCTCTTCGACCTGGAACCCGATCTTCCAGAGCGGGTTGAGGTTCGACATCGGGTCTTGGGGGACGTACCCGATCTCGGTGCCGCGGATCTCGGCCATCTGCTTCTCGTTCATGCCGACGAGCTCGCGCCCGTTCAGCTTGATCGAGCCGCCGGTGATCTGGCCGGTGCCGGGGAGCAGCTTGATGATCGCCTGGGCGCTGGTGGACTTGCCCGAACCGGACTCCCCCACGATCGCCAGGCGCTCGCCCTGCTCGAGGGTCATGTTCACGCCACGGACGGCCTGCACGAGACCGCTCTGCGTCTTGAACCCGACGTGCAGGTCGGTGATCTCCAGCAGCGGGGCGCCGGGGGTGCCGGACGCCTTGGCGTTCGGCGAGGTGAGTGTCTCGCTCATCGGCGGGCCCTCGCCTTCGGGTCGAGTGCGTCGCGGACCACGTCACCGAGGAGGAGGAACGCGAGCACGGTGATGGAAAGGGCGGCGGAGGGCCAGAAGATCGTCGACGGGCTGGTGCGGATCGACGACTGCGCGGCGTTGATGTCGAGGCCCCAGCTCAGTGCCGACGCCGGCAGACCGATGCCGAGGAACGACAGGGTCGCCTCGGCCACGATGAACGTGCCGAGCGAGACCGTCGCGACGACGATGACCGGTGCCAACGAGTTCGGGATCACGTGGCGCACCAGGGTGGTGAACCGGCTGACGCCGAGCGCTGAGGAGGCGGTCACGTAGTCGGCCTGCTTCGCACTGAGCACGGCACCGCGCATGATGCGGGCGATCTGCGGCCAGGCGAACACCGCGAGCACGAGCGACACCGTCACGGCGTTCCTCGCCGGGAGCACCGACATGAAGACGATCGCGCCGAGGACGGTCGGGATCGAGAAGAACACGTCACCGATGCGGGAGACGATCGTGTCGAGCCAGCCGCCGTAGAACCCGGCGAAGGCACCGATCACGATGCCGACGATCGTGACGAGCACGGTCGCGAGCAGCCCCACGATGAGCGAGTTCTGCGCGCCCCAGATGACGCGGGCGTACACGTCGTACCCCTGGCGCGTGAAGCCGAGCAGGTGGCCGGCACGCGGACCCTCGTTGCTGTCGTTGAGGTTCGCAGCGCGCGGGTCCACGTGGGTGAACAGCCCGGGCGCGATCGCCACGACGATGATCAGCAGGATGAGGATCGACGAGATCCAGAACGTGGGACGGCGGCGCATGGACTCCCAGGCGTCGGTCCACAGCGAACGGGTCTTCTCGTCCTCGTTGACCTGGTCGACCGCCAGGAGCGGAGTCTCCTCGATCGGCGCGACGTAGTGCGTCGCCGAGCGGGGTTCAGTGTTACTTGGCATAACGGATCCTCGGGTCCAGGACGGCGTACAGCAGGTCGACCAGGAGGTTGGCGAGCATGAAGATGATGACCATCACGGCGACGAAGGAGACCACCGTGGGGCCTTCGCCGAGCTTGACGGCCTGGAACACCGTGCCACCCACACCGTGGATGTTGAAGATGCCCTCGGTCACGATCGCGCCGACCATCAGGTTGCCGATGTCGACACCCAGGTAGGTCACGACCGGGATCAGCGAGTTGCGGAAGATGTGCACCCCGACGACGCGGCGGCGGGACAGGCCCTTCGCGGTGGCGGTCCGCACGAAGTCGGCGCTCATGTTCTCGGCGACGCTCGCACGGGTCAGGCGGACGATGTACGCGAACGACACCGACGCCAGCACGATGGCGGGCAGCACGAGCTCCGACCAGGGCGCCTGACCGGAGACCGTCACGCGGAACAGCCCGAGGTTGATGCCGAGGACGTACTGCAGCAGGAACCCGACGACGAAGGTCGGCACCGAGATGAGCAGCAGCGACACGACGAGGGCCGTCGCGTCGAACAGCTTGCCCTTGCGGAGACCGGCGATGACACCGACGACGATGCCGGCGACGGCCTCGAAGACGAGCGACAGGATCGCCAGGCGCGCGGTGATCGGGAACGCCGCGGCGAGCTGCTGGCTGACCGGCAGGCCCGAGAACGTCGTGCCGAGGTCACCGCGGAACAGGCCACCGATCCAGAGCAGGTACTGGACGAAGAAGGGCTTGTCGAGGTTGTACTGCTGCCGGATCGCCTCGATCACCTGCGGTGACGGCTGGCGGTCGCCGAACAGTGCGGCGACGGGGTCCCCGGGCAACGAGAACACCATGAAGTAGATGAGGAACGTGGCCCCGAAGAAGACGGGGATGAGCTGCAGGAGGCGCTTGCCGAGGTACCAGAGCATCAGATCCCTGCCTGGTTCACAGCGCGCATGTCGTTCAGGTTCATGTCGTGAGGGGTGGACGGTCCGAGGGTCGGCACGGGTGTCCGGTGCGGGCGGCGGCGCCCGCGTTCGTGGGGGAAGGTGTTGACCGCCGTGGTACGGGGGCTCGGGGACCGTGGTCCCCGAACCCCCGTCCGGTTGGCCGCGGAGCAGGATACCTGTCCGCGATGTGTCTCCGAGGAGACCGAGTGTTACTTGGTGACCTCGACGTCGTAGTACAGCGGGACGGAGTCCCAACCGAACTTGACGTTCTTCACGTTGTCTGCAGACCAGACACCGGTCACGTTGGAGTACCAGAGCGGGATCTCGGGCAGGTCCTTGAGCAGCAGCTCCTGAGCCTGGTCGAAGAACTTGTTGCCCTCTTCGACGGACGAGGCCGAACGGCCCTTGGCGAGCAGCTCGTTGTACTCGGACGAGTCGTAGCGCGAGTAGTTGTTCGACGAGCCCTTGCCCATGGTCGGGCCGAGGAAGTTGTACAGCGACGGGTAGTCGGCCTGCCAACCGGTGCGGCTACCGCCCGTGAGCTTGTCGTCCGTCTGCAGCGCAAGCGCCTCGGCGAACGTCGGGAGTGCCTTGCCCTCGGCCTTGATGCCCAGCGTGCTGGAGATCGAGTTGGTCACCGCGGTGACCCAGGCCTCGTGTCCACCGTCAGCGTTGTACGCGATGGTGAGCGTGTCGTTGTACGGCGAGATGTCGTCGGCCTGCTTCCACAGCTTCTTGGCCTCCGACTTGTTGTACTCGAGGACGTCGGAGCCCTTGAGGTCCGCGGTCCAGCCGTCGATCACCGGGGAGGTGAAGTCCTTGGCCGGGGTGCGGGTGCCCTGGAAGATCTTGTTCGTGATCTGCTTGCGGTTGATCGACAGGGAGACCGCCTCGCGACGGAGCTGGCCCTCTTCGCCCTTCCAGTGGTCGAGGTAGTAGGGCAGGTAGATCGCCTGGAAGATCGCGGCGGCCTGGTTGACGTTCGAGTCGGGGAAGTCCGACTTGTAGGTCGAGAACGCGGCGTCCGGCACGGCGTCGAGGACGTCGAGGTTGCCGCCCTGGGCGTCGGAGTACGCGGTGTCCTGGGACGTGTAGAACGTGATCGTCAGACCACCGTTCTTCGGCTTGCGCTTGCCCTGGTAGTCCTTGTTCGTGACGAGCTTGATGTCCTGGTTGTGCGTCCAGGCGCTCTTGCCGTCGAGCTTGTACGGACCGTTGCCGATCGGGTTCTCACCGAAGGCCTTGGTGTCCTTGTAGAAGACCGAGGGGAGCGGCACGAAGGCGTTGTAGCCGAGCGACAGCGGGAAGTCCGACTGCGCCGACTTCAGCGTCACCGTGAACTCGTCGTCGCTCTTGACCTTGAGGCCGGTGAGCTCGGAGTCCTTGTCGGCGTCGTAGCCCTCGATGTTCTCGAAGAAGTAGCTCGCGCCCTGTGCGTTGGACTTCTGGGCTGCCCAGTTCCACGCCTTCGTGAAGGACTCGGCGGTGATCGCCTCGCCGTTGGTGAACTTCCACCCCGAGTTGATCGTGATGTCGAAGGTCTTCGAGTCGGTGGTCTCGACGTTCTTGGCGAGTTCCTTCACCGGCTTGCCGTCGGCGTCGTAGGTGAACAGACCATCGAACAGCGACGTGATGATCTTGCCGCCACCGGTCTCGGTGGTGTTCGACGGGATGAGCGGGTTCTGCGGTTCGCTGCCGTTCGTGGTGACGATGCCGGCGGCGTTGGCGGAGCCGGAGCCGGAGCCCGAGCCGCTTCCGCCACCGTTGCCGGAGCAGCCGGTCAGGGCAATTGCTGTGGCCCCGAGCACGGCGAGGGCAGTGAGCCCAGCGCGCTTCTTGATCAAGAGTTCCTCCTGGTGCATGGGACGCGCCGGGCACAGAGGTCCCTCCCGGCACGTTTGACTCCTGAACTGTAGGCAGTGCAGAGAGGACCGACCAAACCCTGGGCCCATCGGTTACACGCCCGAAACCAAGTTGCAGGATCGTTGCGGCATCCTGCAACATCCCCGCGTCTGGGACCGAGCGCCGCCGATCCATTGCGTTTGCATCAACGTCCGTGCAGCGTGGAGGTGACGCCCGGGTGAACCACAGGTGTTGTCCGCAACCGCTTGCATTCGGAGCGCTCCACCCCGCATGATTCGCGATCGTCGGTCGTGACGACCGCACCACAGACGGACGGGAGGCCCGTGGCGATCCCGCCACGGGCCTCCCGTCCGTCGCGCTCTGCCGACCTGCTGGCCGGCCTCCCAGCCTGCCGGCCGGCCGGCTGGCGTCCTACGCGAACGCCTCCACCGGCGGGCAGGCGCAGACGAGGTTGCGGTCCCCGTACGCCTGGTCGATCCGGCGCACCGGCGGCCAGTACTTCCGACCGACCTGTCCGGCCGCCGGGTACACCGCCTGCTCACGCGTGTAGGCGTGCTGCCACTCCCCCGTGATCACCGACGCGGCCGTGTGCGGCGCGTTGACGAGCGGGTTGTCCTCGGCCGGCCAGTCACCCCGGGCGACGGCGTCCGCCTCGGCACGGATGGCGAGCATCGCGTCGACGAAGCGGTCGAGCTCAGCGAGGTCTTCGCTCTCGGTCGGCTCGACCATGAGCGTGCCCGCGACCGGGAACGACATCGTCGGCGCGTGGAAGCCGTGGTCGATGAGGCGCTTCGCGACGTCGTCGACCGTGATGCCGGTGGCCTCACGCAGAGGACGGAGGTCGAGGATGCACTCGTGCGCGACCAGCCCGGACTCGCCCGTGTAGAGGACCGGGAACGCCTCGCGCAGGCGTGCCGCCAGGTAGTTCGCCCCGAGCACGGCGACCTCGGTCGCGCGGGTGAGCCCCTCGACGCCCATCATCCGGACGTAGGTCCAGGTGATCGGCAGGATGCTCGGGCTGCCGTAGGGCGCGGCCGAGACCGGGCCGCCGGCGTGGGCCAGACGACCGCCGTCGGCGTTCGCGTCCGCACCGGTACGACGGTCGGCGTCCTGCGCCATCGGGTGCCCGGGCAGGAACGGGGCGAGGTGCGCCTTGGCCGCGACCGGACCGACGCCCGGTCCGCCACCGCCGTGCGGGATGCAGAACGTCTTGTGCAGGTTGAGGTGCGAGACGTCCCCGCCGAAGTCGCCGAAGCGGGCGTGGCCGAGGAGCGCGTTGAGGTTGGCGCCGTCGACGTAGACCTGGCCGCCGGCATCGTGCACGGCGTCGCAGATCGCGGTGATGTCGTGCTCGTACACGCCGTGGGTCGACGGGTACGTGATCATCAGCGCGGCGAGGGCGTCGGCGTGCTCGGTCGTCTTCGCGCGGAGGTCGTCGAGGTCGACGTTGCCGTCCTCGTCGCACGCCACGACGACGACCCGCATGCCGGCGAGGACCGCCGACGCCGCGTTCGTGCCGTGCGCGCTGGACGGGATGAGGCAGACCGTGCGGGCCTCGTCACCCCGTGAGCGGTGGTAGCCGCGGATCGCGAGGAGCCCGGCGAGCTCCCCCTGGCTGCCGGCGTTCGGCTGGACCGACACGGTGTCGTACCCGGTGACCTCGGCGAGCCAGGTCTCGAGGTCGCCGATCATGTCGAGGTAACCCTGCACGTCCTCGCGCGGGGCGAACGGGTGCAGGCGGGCGAACTCGGGCCAGGTGACGGCGGCCATCTCGGTCGCCGCGTTGAGCTTCATCGTGCAGCTGCCGAGCGGGATCATGCCGCGGTCGAGCGCGTAGTCCTTGTCGGACAGGTGCTTGAGGTAGCGCATCATCCGGGTCTCGCTGCGGTGCGCGGAGAAGACCGGGTGGGTCAGGAACGCGCTCTCGCGGTCGAGGCCGGACGGCAGGCCCGTGCCCGCGTCACGGACGGCGGTCTCGGTGCCCGGGACGGTCACGTCCGCGGCACCGAAGACGGCGGCCAGGGCGACGACGTCCTCCGGCACGGTGGTCTCGTCGACGGACACCTGCAGGGTGTCGGCGTCCACGAGGTGCAGCAGGTACCCGGCGTCGTGTGCGGCGGCGACGACGGACTCGGCGCGGCCGGCGAACCGGAGCGTCAGGGTGTCGAAGAACCCGTCGTGCACGACCTCGGCGCCCGCGGCACGGGCGACGTCGGCGAGTGCCGTCGTCGTCCGGGCGACCCGGTGCGCGATGAACCGCAGCCCCTCGGGCCCGTGGTAGACCGCGTACATCGAGGCCATCACGGCGAGGAGCACCTGCGCGGTGCAGATGTTGCTCGTCGCCTTCTCGCGGCGGATGTGCTGCTCGCGGGTCTGCAGGCTGAGGCGGTAGGCCATGCTGCCGTCGGCGTCGAAGGACACCCCGACGAGACGACCGGGCAGCTGACGCTCGAGGCCCGCCCGGACGGCGAGGTACCCGGCGTGCGGGCCACCGAAGCCGAGCGGGACGCCGAAGCGCTGGCTGGTGCCCACCGCGACGTCGGCGCCCAGGTCACCGGGGCTGGCGAGCAGGGTCATCGCGAGCAGGTCGGCCGCGACGACGGCGATGCCGCCGCCGGCGTGGACGCGCTCGATGGTGCGGGTGGGGGCGACGATGCGACCGGAGGCTCCGGGGTACTGCAGGACGACGCCGAACGCGCCCTCGAGCTGCTCGTCGGTGGGGCCGTCGGCGGCGTCGAAGCCGCGCAGGGTGATGCCGACCGCGTCGGCCCGGTGGCCGAGGAGTGCTGCCGTCTGGGGCAGCAGGTCGGCGTCCACCAGGAACGCGTCGCCCTTCACCTTCGAGGCGCGGCGGGCGAGGAGCATGCCCTCGACCACGGCGGTGCCCTCGTCGAGCATGGACGCTCCGGCGGTGGCCATGCCGGTGAGGTCGGACACCATCGTCTGGAAGTTGATCAGGGCTTCGAGGCGGCCCTGGGAGATCTCCGGCTGGTACGGCGTGTAGGCGGTGTACCAGCTCGGGTTCTCGAGGACGTTCCGCTGGATGACGGCGGGCGTGTGGGTGTCCGCGTAGCCCAGGCCGATCATCGCGCGGCGGACCGTGTTGCGGCCGGCGACGGCACGGAGTTCGGCGAGCGCCTCGGTCTCCCCCACCGCGGTCGGGATCGACGAGTCGGTCACCGGGGCGGCGTGGATGGACTCCGGGATGGCCGCACGGACGAGGGCGTCGAGCGAGGGCTGCCCGACGACGTCGAGCATGGCGCGCTGGTCGGCCGGGGTCGTCCCGATGTGCCGGTCGGCGAACGTGGTCTGCAGGTTGTCGTCCTGCCGCAGGATGCTGGTCATGCGATGGACGCCCGGTAGGTGTCGTGGTCCATCAGGTCCTCGGGGAAGGACGTGCCCTCGACGCGGAGCTTGACGAGCCAGCCGGCACCGAACGGGTCCTGGTTGACGGTGTCGGGCGTCGCGACGACGGCGTCGTTGACCTCGACGACCTCGCCCTCGATCGGCGCGAAGAGCTCGCCGACGCTCTTGGTGGACTCGATCTCGCCGAGCTGTTCGCCCGCGGTCGTGGTGGTGCCCACGGCGGGGAGCTCGACGTAGACGACGTCACCGAGCTGTTCGGCCGCGTGGTCGGTGATCCCGACGGTGACGACGTCGCCCTCGACGAGGATCCACTCGTGGTCCTTGGTGTACTGCAGTGCGGTCTGGTCGGTCATGGGGATCAGCCTCTCGAAGCGCGACGGTAGAAGGGGAGAGCGGTGACGGTTCCGGGGATGGCGGTACCGCGGACGTCGATGTGGAGGACCTGTCCCCCGTCGGCACAGTCCGGGTCGACGAAGGCCATCGCGACGGGGTGGCCGAGCGTGGGCGACAGGGCGCCGGACGTGACGCTGCCGACGACGACACCGTCACGGAGCACGGCGTACCCGGCGCGAGCGGCACGGCGGCCGTCCATCGTGATGCCGACGAGCACGCGGGCGTCGGCGGCGGGCTCGACGCCGGCGTCCCCGACGAAGGAACCCGAGGTGGCGACGACCCGACCGAGTCCGGCCTGCGCGGGACGCACCGAGGTGTCGAGCTCGTGCCCGTACAGCGGCATGCCCGCTTCGAGCCGGAGGGTGTCCCGTGCGGCGAGTCCGGCGGGCACGACCCCGCGCTCGGCTCCGGCGGCGAGCAGGGCGTCCCAGATCGCCGGCGCGGTCTCGGTGTCGCAGTACAGCTCGAAGCCGTCCTCGCCGGTGTAGCCGGTGCGGGCGATGAGGACCTCGCTGCCGTCGAAGAGCGCGTGCAGGACCCGGTAGTAGCGGAGTTCGTCGAGCGGGGTCTCCGGCTGCAGGCGGTCGGTGACGACCAGGTCGTCGAGCGTGCCTGCGGCCGCCGGACCCTGGATCGCGACGAGGGCGGTCCGGTCGGAGTCGTCCGAGACGGTGACGTCGTGTCCGGCCGCCCGCTCCTGCATGGCCTGGACGGCGACGTCCCGGTTGCCGGCGTTCGCCACGACGAGGAACACGTCGTCGCCGGTGCGGTACACGACCAGGTCGTCGAGGATCCCGCCGTCCGGGGTCAGGAGCAGCGAGTACTTGGCCCGGCCGACCGGCATCGCGCCGAAGGACCCGGCGAGCGCCGCGTCGAGGTACGGGACGGCGTCCGGCCCCTGCACACCGATCTCGGCCATGTGCGAGAGGTCGAACACGCCCGCCGCGTCGCGCACCGCGTGGTGTTCGGCGAGGTCGGACGAGTAGCGGACCGGCATGCGGTGGCCGGCGAAGTCGGTGAACGTGGCACCGGCGGCTTCGTGCGCGGCTTCGAGCGGCGACGAACGCAGCGGTTCAGACATGGACGGAGTTCTCCTGGCATCGGCAGGGCCCGACGGCGATCGTCGGGTGCGGAACTCCCCCTCTGTCATGGGCCTGAGAGTTTCACCGCGGCCCGTGAGGTCCGGCGGCTTTCACCGTGGGCGAGACGACGGTTCCGTGGGATGCGCCCACGGCTCGTGTCTGCTTTTCAGAGTGGCCTGCCCGCTGCGGTGTTGGACCTGAGAGATTGGCGGGGAGCTTGCTCCTTCGGTGCCCGGACCCGGATGGACTGCGTCCGGGTCGCAGGGCTCTCCCGCGGCGGGTGGTCGGCCGTACGTGTTCTGTTGTCCGGCGAGCATACCGAGCCCGCGTTACGGGCATGTGTCACGGTTGCGGGCAACGACCCGGCCGGCCTTCGACATCACGTAGAGTGGCGCCGTGGCAGGACAGCGATCGCGCCCCCGTGGGCAGCTCGAGCAGGCGGTGCTCGAGGCGCTCTGGACCGCGGACGCCGGCCTCACCGCCCGCCAGGTCCTCGAGGTGTTCGAGGAACCGCGCCCCGCCCTGACGACCGTCCTCACCGTGCTCGACCGGCTCGGCCGCAAGGGCACCGTGGTCCGCGAGCAGCACGACGACGCCCCGCTCACCTTCCACGCCGCGCACTCGCGGGAGGACCACACCGCCTCCCTGATGGCGAACGCGCTGGCCGCGTCCTCCGACCGTGAGGCAGCGCTCCTGCAGTTCACCGGCTCGCTCGCCTCCGGGGACCTCGAGGTCCTCCGCCGCGCGATCGACTCCCGAACGCGTCCCTGACCGGACCGGCCCCGTGGTCGTCACCGGCGTCTGCCTCGTCGTCCTCGCCCTCGCCGTCGTCGCGTTCGCCCCACGGGTGCTCACCCGGGCCGCCTGGACGATCGACCGCCCGCTGACCGCCATCGCCGCCTGGCAGGCCGCCGTCGTGGTCGGGGTCGCCGGCTTCGTCGTCGGGATCGCCCTGGTGGTCCTCGCCGGCCGGCCGCTGACCGACCCGTTCGGCATCGACGACTCCCCCAGCCACGGCCTGAACGTCGGGGTCGCCGTCCTCGCCGTCATCGCGTTCGCCGTCGCCGTCCGCGTCCGCCCGGGCCCCGAGCACGAGGCCGTCCGGGAGGCGATCCGCACCGGTGCCGCCCCGCACCGCGAGGTCGACGGCACCCTGGTCGCCGTCCTGCAGGCCGACACCGCCCTGGCCTGCGCGGTCCCCGGCCGCTCCGGCGGGGTCCTCGTCAGCACCGGGCTCGCGGAACAGCTCCGCACCGACGAGCTGGAGGCCGTGGTCGCCCACGAACGCGCCCACCTGCGCCAGCACCACACGGCCGTGGTCGGCTTCGCCGAGTCCGTCGAACGTGCCGTCCCGTGGGTGCCGGGAGCGCGGGCGATGGCCCGGTCGACCCGCGTCCTCGTCGAGTTCGCCGCGGACGACGCCGCCGCTCGCCGGGTCGGCCGCGACGCGTTGCGCCGGGCGGTCCTGGTGGCGGACGGGACGGGCGCACTCGGCGCGGTCCGGGCCTCCAGGCTGTCCTGAACCGGACGGGAGGCCCGCCCTGCGCCCGCCTGTCGGCGCACGGGGCTAGCCTGGTCCGGTCCGCCACCGCGAGGGGAACCGTGCAGCCGCTCACTGAATCCGACATCCGATCGTCCTTCGTCAACGCGATGCCCGACGAACTCGCCCAGCTCCCGATCCCGGGGCTGCACGAGACCCTGTGGAACGAACGCGAGTTCCTGGGCTGGCGCGACCCGCAGGCCGCCCGCCGCGGCTACATGGTGTCGTGGATGGACGACAAGCCGGTCGGCATCGTCGTCCGCGCGGCCGGAGGGTCCCTCCGCCCGGGCATCGCCGCGATGTGCTCCTTCTGCCACTCCCCGCAGCCGGCCACGCAGGTGCGGCTGTTCTCGGCCGCGCGCGCCGGGGAAGCCGGACGGAACGGCAACACGATCGGCTCGTACATCTGCGAGGACCTCGGTTGCCCGATGCTCATCCGCACCGCGCCGCCGCACCTCAACCCGCAGGCGACGATCGCGATGCGCTCGGAGTCGCTGCTCGCACGGCTGCACAACTTCACGGCCGACATCATGAAGACGGCGTGAGCTCGGACCGGTTCCGCTCGGCACGCTGGGCCGTCGTCGAGGAACTCGGGGACGGCCGCTGGCGACTGACGATCCGCGACGAGGCGGACGACGAACTCGGCTCCTTCGGCCTGGGGGTCGAGGGGCCGTGGGACCCGGACGTCGAACCGCACGTGGGGTTCGTGCTCACGCAGATCGGGCTGGCACTGACCGGCGCGCGGCCGTGGCGTGTGGACGAGCTCGGTGACCAGCGGGCGCCGGTGCTGCCGCTGGCCCTGACGGCCTGATGCCCTGACGGGCTGGCCCGCCGGCCCGCCGTTCAGTCCGCGGCCGCGAAGTTGCGGAGGACCTCTCGGTCGTCGTCCGCCCGTGACGCCCAGACCAGCTCGCTGCGGTGGGCGCTGCCCTCGAGCGGCAGGAGCACCACGGCGTCCGGGGCCGCGAGCGCCGCGCTCTCCGGCAGGACCGTGACGCCGAGGCCGACACCGACCAGGTGCAGGACGGTCGCCCAGGTCGTTGCCTCCTGCACGATGCGCGGCCGTCGACCGCCGTCGGCCACGGGCGCGGTGTTCCGTTCGGTGGCGAGCGTGCCGGCCTCGGCGGGGAAGAACACGAACGGGTCGTCGAGCAGCTCCGGCCCGCGCACGGACGAGCGGCCGGCGAACCGGTGGTGCCGCGGCACGGCGGCGACGAACGGTTCGCTGCGGAACCGGGCGAAGCGCACCCCGTCGACCGGGTCCGGGTCGCGCACCACCGCCAGGTCGAGTTCCCCACGCTGCACGGCCGCGACGAGTCGTGACGAGAAACCCTCCGTCAGTTCCACCCGGACCAGCGGGTAGCGCTGCCGGAACCGCTGCACCCGCTCGATCGGCCCGAGCGGCAGGGCCGACACGACGAACCCGACGTCGAGCCGACCCGCCTCACCTCGCCCGACGCGGACGGTCTCGTCGAGGTCACGCCGTGCCTGGGCCAACAGCGACCGGGCCCGACCCTGCAGCACCCGACCGGCCGGCGTGAGGGCGACGCTCCGGGAGGTCCGGGCGAACAGGTCGACGCCGAGGGCGACCTCGACACGGCGGATGAGCTGCGACAGGGCCGGCTGCGCGATACCCAGGTCCGCCGCCGCCCGGCCGAAGTGCAGCTCGTCGGCGAGCGCCAGGAACGCCCGGAGCTGCCGGAGGTCGACCTCGGGTGCACGATCCATGCACTGATCGTATCGATCCGTCCGAACGAGTATTGGACGGCACTGCATCCATGTCCCGAGGATGGACCCATGCCCACCACCACCCGCACCACCGGCGACCAGGTCGTCGTCGAGGACCTGTCCACCGCCGCCGACGCCGCCGCGTTCCAGTCCCTCAACGAGCGGTGGATCACGACGTTCTTCACCCTCGAGGACGAGGACCGCCGGCTGCTCGGCGACCCGGTGCAACACATCGTGGGCCCCGGCGGCGTCGTCCTCGTCGCCCGACTGGGCAACGTGGTCGTCGGGTGCGTCGGACTCGCCCCGCACGGGGTCGACGAGTTCGAGCTCGTCAAGATGGCCGTCGACCCCGACCACCAGGGACACGGCACCGGCCGTCGACTCATCCGCGCCGCGATCGACCGGGCTCGCACGCTCGGCGCCCGCCGGGTGCTGCTCGAGACGAACAGCTCCCTCGTCAGCGCGATCCACCTGTACGAGACGACCGGGTTCCGGCACCTGGGCGCCGACGAGCACCCGCCGAGCCCCTACGTCCGGGCGGACGTGGCGATGGCACTCGACCTCTGACGACCCGGCCACCTGTCGGGCCAGGCCGGAGCGCGCACCGCTTGACGGGCCTCCCGGCCGGTCCGCGTACCGTCCGTCGCATGCCCCGCGACCAGTACGAGTTCAGCGACCCGACCACCCGGTACCCCAACACCAGCCCCGAGCCGCAGCAGCAGCCGGAACCGGGCCTGGAGTCGCGGATGGACCCGAAGCCGGACCACGGCGAGGACTCGTACCGCGGCACCGGACGGCTCACCGGGCGCCGCGCACTGATCACCGGCGCGGACTCCGGCATCGGCGCAGCCGTCGCCATCGCGTACGCGCGGGAAGGTGCGGACATCGCCCTCGCCTACCTGCCCGACGAGGAAGAGGACGCCCAGCAGATCGTCGCCCTCATCGAGGCTGAGGGCCGGAAGGCCGTCACCATCCCCGGCGACCTGACCGCCCGGAACTACCCCGCCGTGCTCGTCGAACGCGCCGTCGCCGAACTCGGCGGGCTCGACGCCATCGTCGCCTGCGCCGGCAAGCAGCACTGGCAGGCCGAGATCACCGACATCAGCGACGACCAGCTCGTCGACACCTTCACGGTGAACGTCCTCTCGCTCTTCCGCCTCGTCCAGGCCGCACTCCCCCACCTGGAGCCCGGGTCGACGATCATCACCACCGCGTCGATGGAGGCCTACCAGCCCGCCCCCGACCGCCTGGACTACGCCGCATCGAAGGCCGCGATCAACAACTTCTCGAAGGGTCTCGCGCAGCAACTCATCGGCCGCGGCATCCGGGTGAACGTCGTCGCTCCCGGGCCGACCTGGTCCGTGCTGCAGGTGTCCGCCGGGGTCGACCCGGAGACCCTGCCCGACTTCGGGTCCAGCGAGTCGCCGATGGGGCGCCCCGGACAGCCCGCCGAACTGGCGCCCGCGTACGTGTTCCTGGCGTCGCACGAGTCGAGCTTCGTCGCTGGCGAGACCCTCAACGTGAACGGCGGCATGGTCACACCCTGACCCGCCCGGGTGTTCCTCGTGCGTCGCGTTGCTACGCTCACGGCATGGCGACGCACGAGGTCCAGGCCGTCCGCGAACAGGGCATGTGGCAGGTGTTCATCGACGGGTTCCCCGTGACCGAGGTCCGACGGTGGCCGTCGGTCGCCTTCGTGGCGCGGGAGTGGATCTCGTTGACCGACCAGGTGCCCTCGCGCGAGGTCGACCTGCACGTGACGGTCATCGGTCGCAACCACTTCGCCCCGGTCGCCTGAGCGCAGCGATCTCGGGCTCACTGCTCTGATCGGAGCGGTCAGTCGACGGCTGCCACCAGCTGCTGCGCCCGCTGGTACGACACGTCCAACAGCGGGCCGATCTCGCGGAGCGTCAGACCGGCGTCGTGGAGCTCCTTCGCAGCGGCCGCGGTCTCGCGTCCGGCTGCCCGCCGAGCGCGGTCCGCGTCGGCACGGAGTTCACCCGCGCGGTCCAGGTGCGCCCGCACGGAGTCGGGCAGCACGATCTCGATCCGCACCGTGAAGTCGACGGCTGGCCGGTCGTGCATGTTCGCCAGCCAGTCGCGCGCCATCGGCTCGATCTCGCTCTGCCGCCGCGCCTGGGTCCGCAGTGCACCGTCGATCCAGACGAGCCAGTAGCGCCCGTCCCGCTGTGCGCGCACGGTGTGTGTCGTCATCATCGTCAGTCCTTCCCGTCGTCACACACGCGGATGATCGCGCGAGCGAGCAGCTCCCGGACCTCCCGGTGCCGTGGGATCTCGATGCGTTGACCGCCGAAGAGGAAGACGTCATGTCGTCCGCCGTGCCACAGGAGCACGAAGGGGACGCCGAGTCGATCTGCCCGTTGACGGAGGTCGCGGATGAGGTCCGCACGCTTCACGATAGAAGTCCAACTCGGATTGGACAAGTTTGTCCAGCGGCGTTGGACGGTTCGATGCGATCGTGTTCGGTGGGGCTCACATGAGCACGATCGCTGCTCGCTGTGGCCCGGTCGTCGCCGGCACCGATGCCTGTGGACGAGGGGGCGCCGGGCCGTCATCGTGGAGGACGGTGGCCCGTCGCTCGGTGTGCCTGACGGCGGAACCGTCAGGCCACGTGCCAGACGACCCCCTCCTGCGTGCTCGACGGGTAGGCCGCAGCGATGCGGAACACCGCCTCGCGCAGGGTCTCCGGCGAGCACGCCAGGTTGATCCGGGCGAACCCCTTGCCCTCGGCCCCGAACGGCAGCCCCGAGTTCAGCGCGACGAACGCGTGCTCACGGAGGGGCACCGCCGGGTCCTCGCCGAGCCCGAGCCCCCGGAAGTCGAGCCACGCCAGGTAGCCCGCACGGGGCCGCGCGTAGACGACACCGGGCAGGTGCTCGGCCAGGAGCTTCGCGAGCAGCCGGTCGTTCGCGACGATCCGGTCGATGACGTCGTCGAGCCAGCCGACCGCCAGGGTGAACGCCGCCAGGTTCGCGTGCAGCCCGAGGATGCTCGTCCGGCACGCGACCTCCTCCCACAACGTGTCGAGGAGCGCGGCGGTGCGGGCGTCACCCGCGACGATGACGGAGCACTTCACGCCCGCCAGGTTCCAGCCCTTGCTCGCCGAGGTCACGCAGACGCTCCGCGCCCCGATCGGCTCGGCGATCATCGCGAACGGCGTGAACTGCACGCCCGGATGCGTCAGCGGAGCGTGGATCTCGTCGCTCATGACCAGGACGTCGTACCGGGCCGCGAGTTCCGCCAGCGCGACGAGGTCGGCACGGTCGTGCACCAGACCGATCGGGTTGTGCGGGTTGCAGAGCAGGAAGACCCGGACACCGTCGGCGAACGCCCGCTCGAGGCCGTCCAGGTCCAGTCGGTAGACACCCCACTGCTCACGGAGCGGGACCTCTTCGACCTGACATCGGGCCTCGTCCACGAGCTCGAAGAACGGCGGGTACACCGGCGGCGTGATCGCGACCCGGCCGCCGTCGGGCAGCGCGAGCCGCAGCGTCTCGACGATCCCCACGCTGACGTCCGTCGCCAGGTACACCCGCGCCGGGTCGACGTCCCAGCCCCACCGGTCGCGGGCGAACCCGGCGAACGCGGGAGCGAGCGGCCCGGGCCCGTCGAGGTACCCGAGGTCCGACTGCTGCACCCGCTCGACCAGGGCCTGACGGATCTCCGGCGCGACCTCGTGGTCCATCTCGGCGACGAACAGGGGCAGCACGTCGGGCGCGTACCGCGTCCACTTGATGCTCGTGCGGACCCCGCGGAGCGTGCCGACCGGGTCCTGTTCGTCGCTCGCCATGCGTCCCAGCATGCCTCGGCCGGGAGGCCCGGGGCGAGTCGGCGCGTCATCCTGCGTCGTGGGGGCCCGCCGCCAGGCCGCCGAGCCTCGGCCGACAGCGTGCCCGGGCACGCCCGGATTCGCGCTGAGCGACAGTCCTCGGTCGGTGGTGCGCGAGGGCTGTCGCTCAGCGCGAACCCTGACGGCAGCACCCGCCTACTGTCGGCGGCATGACCACGAGCACCGCCGAGAAGGCGACCACCCTCCAGTCCCTGCACTCCGCCCCCGAGATCCTCCGCGTCGTGAACGTCTGGGACGCGATCAGCGCCAAGACCGTCGCCGCGCTGCCCGAGACCCGCGCGATCGCCACCGCCGGGCACTCGATCGCCGCGATGTACGGCTACGAGGACGGCGGCATGTCGCTCGACCTCGCCCTCGCCGGCGCGAAGACCGTCGTCGACGCCGTGGACCTGCCGGTGACCGCCGACCTGGACGACGGCTACGAGGACCCGGCCGAGACCATCCGACGCGCGATCGGCATCGGTGTCGTGGGTGCGAACGTCGAGGACCGGCTGCGTCCGTTCGACGAGTCCGTCGCCCGCGTGGCCGCGATCATGCGCGCCGCCGAGCAGGAGGGCGTCCCCTTCCAGCTGAACGCCCGCACCGACGCCATCGCCCGCGGCGGCGAGCGCCCGATCCAGGAGAGCATCGCGGACGCCATCGCCCGCGGCAAGGCCTTCCTCGACGCCGGCGCTCCGCTCGTCTTCGTCCCGGGCGGCCACCAGCGTGAGGTCGTCGAGCAGCTGGTCGAGGGCCTCGGCCGCGGCAAGCTCAGCGCCATCGGCCTGCCGGGCGCCCTGCCCGCGTCCGAGTACCAGGCGCTCGGTGTCGCCCGCATCTCGTACGGCCCGCTCACGCAGCGCGTCGCCCTGCGTGCGCTCCGCGACCTCGCCGCGGACCTCTACCTCGGCGGCGTCGTGCCGGAGGACACCCCGACGCTGAACTGAACGGCAGCGGTGACGGACCCGCCACCTGACGGACGGGAGGCCCGGTACCAGCTGGTACCGGGCCTCCCGTCCGTCGTCGGGCCGTCTCCGTCGACGCCAGGTGGACAGAACGGCGATCGTGGCGTACTGTTGTTTGTTGGTGCATTGCAGCGAACCCATCTGACTCGCGCACACCGACCGTCTCGAACCGATCCCCCTGGGTCGCATTCCAGCGAGACCACCGCTCCCCGACTGGCGAGCATGCACGTCGAATGCCGACGTGCGCGTCCGCGCTCCTGCGGCCGACGAGACCACGGAGTCCGTCCGGCCCAGCGCGACGCCGAATGACTGAAGAAAGACAGCACCATGACCACGAACGAACGCACCATCATCACCGGGACCGCCATCGCGGCTCCCACCGTCTCCCCCGACCGCATTGCCGAGTTCCCCGTCCGCGAGGACCGCTCGCAGCGCGAGTACCTCGTGCGGATGCCGGCCGACGACCTCGGGCTGTTCCTGACGCCCGGTGTCCGCGTCGCCGTCGACGGCGAAGCGGGCTGGGTCGTGCCCGGCCGCTCCTGGCGGGGCGAGGCCAGCCGCACCATCCTGCAGGCTCGCGCCGTGCAGGCTCCGGAGCTGGCCCTGGCCGCCTGACCTCTGCAGCACAACGGAACGCCGTCCCTTCGGGGGCGGCGTTCCGTCGTCCTGGGCGGGCCTAGTGCTCCCGGTCGCCCTCGGCCGCGCCGACGAACCGTCGCCCGCCGTCGGCGTTCACCGGCTGCCGCCCGCCGCACAGCGCTGCTGCGTCCCGGAGTCGGCGGATGAAGGCGGGGTCCTCAGGCTCGAGTTCGTCGTCCGGCGCCTGCCGCACCACGATCTCGCTCGACGGTCCGACGAGCCTCGTCGTCCGCTCGACCGAGCCGTCCTCCCCGACCGTCGGCACCGCGATCGTGTCCGTCCGGGTGTTCGCCCCGAGCACCGCCGCGTAGTCCGCGACCGCGTCGGCGATGCGGTCCCCCGTCAGGATGTCCGTGCCGTCGTAGTGGATGTACTTCACGTGTCGACCTCCCTCGTGCCGACGGTAGGCACCGGGGTGGAGCACGCAGTACAGGATCGGGCGGGAGGCGCGGGCGGTGGACAACTGGCGGCGCATGTCGGCCTCATCCACAGTTCGGTAGCGCGATGAACGGCAGTAGCTCGATGCCGCCAGGAACCGGCGACAAGCTGGCTCGTCGCTGATCGCGAGCCCCCGTCGGACCAGAAGGGCAGCCTGCTCGGTCCAAGACAGACTCGGCTTCACGCGCATCCCCCGGGAACGAAAAGGCCCCTCCCATTTGAGCATCGTGGAGAGGCTTGGGAGGGGGTCGATTGCTTCCACTCTAGCCGAACCGCCGCCCTGCGCGGGTGGCAGGAGTGCTCAGTTGTGAGGTCAGGCTGACGTCAGAGCAGGTCACCCGTCGGGTACAGCACCCACGGGCCGGCACCGGTCTCCGGGCACCGCTCGTCCATCACCCGCTTGACCACCGAGTAGTCCGCGGGAGCGCGGCGGTACATCAGCGCGACGAGGTGGACGTCCGTCTCGACGCGACCGTCGTGCCAGCGGGCGTCGTAGCGGATGACACGCTTCGGCCGCCGCAGCCATCGTGAGGGACGGATCTCCGCGACGGCACGAAAGACCGTCGGCAACTCGTCCGACTGGTCTGAGCGCCCGGCTGCAGCTCTGCGTTCCCCCACGCCTGTGATCCTAGGAGCGCGACGAGTCCCCGAGCGTCAGTTGTTGAAGCGGAACTCCACCACGTCGCCGTCCTGCATGACGTACTCCTTGCCCTCGATGCGGGCCTTGCCCTGCGACCGAGCCTCGGCGATCGAGCCGGTGGCGACGAGGTCGTCGAACGAGATGACCTCGGCCTTGATGAAGCCCTTCTCGAAGTCCGTGTGGATGACGCCGGCGGCCTGGGGAGCCTTCCACCCCTTGCCGATCGTCCACGCACGGGACTCCTTCGGGCCTGCCGTCAGGTAGGTCTGCAGCCCGAGGGTCTCGAACCCGATGCGCGCGAGCTGGTCGAGGCCGGACTCGGTCTGACCGGTCGACTCGAGGAGCTCCTTGGCGTCCTCCGGGTCGAGGTCGATCAGCTCGGACTCGACCTGGGCGTCGAGGAACACGGCCTGCGCCGGTGCGACGAGGGCGGCGAGCTCGGCCTTGCGGGCGTCGTCGGTGAGGATCGCCTCGTCCACGTTGAACACGAAGATGAAGGGCTTGGCGCTGAGGAGACCGAGCTCCTTGATCGGCTCGAGGTCGACCTTGCTCGCCGAGAGCAGGACGCCCTTCTCGAGCTCGGCCTTCGCGGCGTTCGCCGCCTCGAGCACGGCGGGCTCGGCCTGCTTCAGCTTGAGCATCTTCTCGTAGCGGGGCAGCGCCTTCTCGATGGTCTCGAGGTCGGCGAGGATCAGCTCGGTGTTGATGACCTCGAGGTCGTCCTTCGGGGACACCTTGTTCGCCACGTGCACGACGTCGTCGTCGGTGAAGCCGCGGACGACCTGCGCGATGGCGTCGGCTTCGCGGATGTTCGCGAGGAACTTGTTGCCGAGTCCCTCACCCTCGCTCGCACCCTTGACGATGCCGGCGATGTCGACGAACGACACCGGCGCGGGCACGGTCTTCTCGGAGTGGAACAGCTCGGCGAGCTGGTCGAGACGCGGGTCGGGCAGGTTCACCACGCCGACGTTGGGCTCGATGGTGGCGAACGGGTAGTTGGCCGCGAGCACCTGGTTCTTGGTCAGGGCGTTGAACAGGGTCGACTTGCCGACGTTCGGGAGACCGACGATTCCGATGGTGAGAGCCACGGGAGGACAGCCTACCGGCGGCAGCCCGTCGGGGCCGACCCGGGCCTCCAGTCCGGCACCGTCAGATGGCCGCGACGCGCTCCTCGACGACGGCCAGGACGTCGGCCTGGAGGCGCTGGGACGCCCGCCAGTCACCCGCCACCTCGAGCGCGTGGTCGGCTTGGTCGACGGTCTGGAGGCGCGCCCGCGTCCCACGCACCAGTTTCGGCCGCCAGACGGGATCCGCGGATCCGCCGAGCGAGAAGTGCGCGCCATCGGCAGCGGAGAGTGGGGAGCGCCGCGCGGGGTTCTCCGTCTGTTCAGGGTAGGAGCGGGGGCACCACGCCGGGCCCGGTTCCGGTGATGTCGGTTCTCCGTGCAACGATCGATGGCGTGCTGAACTTCACCGCCATCGACTTCGAGACCGCGAACAACTCGCCCGCCAGCGCGTGTTCGGTCGGACTCGTCAAGGTGCGCGGCGGTCGTGTCGTCGACCGGGCCTCCTGGTTCATCCGCCCGCCGGCCGGGCACGACGACTTCCTGGAGTGGAACACCCGCATCCACGGGATCGTCCAGTCGGACGTGACACACGCCAAGTCGTGGGAGCAGCAGTACCCGGACCTGGTGGCGTTCGCGGAGGGTGACGTGTTGGTCGCGCACAACGCCCGGTTCGACATGGGCGTGATCGCCGGCGGGTGCGCGGCGACGGGCATCGAGATCGCTGAGCACCACTCGATGTGTTCGCTGCAGGTCGCCCGCAAGACCTACACCCTCGACTCGTACCGCCTGCCGATGGCCGCGATGGCCGCCGGGTTCTCGGGCTTCCAACACCACGACGCCGCCGCCGACGCCGAGGCCTGCGCCGCGATCGTCGTGCACGCTGCCGGCTTCCACGGGGTGCCGACGGTCGAGGCGCTCGGTGCGGTGACCCGGGTGACGATCAACCCCGTGCGCGCCCGTGTCGAGAAGCCGAAGTCGGCCGCGCAGCCCCGGCTCTCGCGTCGTCCGATGGTCTTCTCCGACTGACGCTGTCCACGCTGCCCGGTGGTCCGGGTCGCTCGGCGGTCCGGGTCGCTCGGTGGTCCGGGTCGCTCGGCGGTCCGGGCCGCCGCCACGCCCGGTGGTCCGGGCCGCCGCCACGCCCGGTGGTATTGTCACGACAATCCGCCCGGCACAGGTGTTCGGGCTCGTTCTCCCCTGCGAAGGACCGCGATGACCAACGATGGCCAGCTGCCGTCCGACCTGTTCATGGACCTGGACCGGTCGGGGCCGATGCCGCTCTACCACCAGGTCGCCTCGCGCATCGAGGAGTCGATCCGCAACGGCGCGATGCCGCCCGGTGCCCGCCTGGAGAACGAGATCGCCCTCGGTGAGCGCCTCGGCCTGTCCCGCCCGACGATCCGCCGCGCCATCCAGGACCTCGTCGACAAGGGGCTGCTCGTCCGCCGTCGTGGCATCGGCACCCAGGTCGTGCACGGTCCGGTCACCCGCAAGGTCGAGCTGACCAGTCTGTACGACGACCTGACGCAGGGGTCGCAGCAGCCGACGACGAAGCTCCTCGACCGCTCCGACGTACCGGCCACCCAGGCGGTGGCCGAGGCTCTGGGCGTCGAGGTCGGGACCACCGTCGTGCACGTGCTCCGCGTCCGGTTCGCCGAGGACGTCCCGATGGCGGTGCTCGAGAACTACCTGCCGCCGGAGTTCGCCGACATCACCGACGAGGACCTCCGCGCCCACGGGCTGTACCAGCTGCTCCGGTCACGCGGGGTGACGATGCGGGTCGCGAAGCAGCGGATCGGTGCTCGTGCGGCGACGGACGACGAGGCCGGACTGCTCGAGATCGAGGACGGCGACCCGGTGCTGACGATGAGCCGCACGGCGTACGACGCCTCGGGTCGGGCGGTCGAGTACGGCCTGCACTGCTACCGGCCGGACCGGTACTCGTTCGAGGTCACGCTCGTCGACAAGTAGGGCCCGGCCGGCTGACGTCCGGCGTACCGGTCCGCTGGCGTCGGGGACGCCGAGCTGATCTGGCGTCGGAGATGCCGAGCTCAGCTGGCGTCGGGGACGCCGAGCTCGCCGGTCAGGTACTGGGCGCGACCGAAGCCGAACGACCAGTCCTGCGGACCGTTCTCGACGTACCCGATGAAGACGTCCTCGGACGCGACGCTGACCCCGGCGAGCGCGTCGTGGATCGCGGCGTAGAGCGCCTGCTTCGCCTCGTCGGACCGGCCGCGCTGGGTGAAGACCTGGATCATGACGACGCCCTCGGTTCGCTCGAAGCCCAGGCCGGCGTCCTGCGCAATGATCTGCGTCGCCGGGTGTTCGGTGATGACCTGGAAGCGGTCGCGCTCCGGGATCCCGTAGACGTCGACGATCGCCTGGTGGGTGGCGTCGGCGATCGCGCGGACCGCCTCGGGGGTGCGGCCGGTGGCGAGGTCGAATCGGACGAGCGGCATGGTGCCTCCTGCTTGTGGTGACTTTGTCAGGACATACTACCGCGCCAGTCGTGGCGCTCGCGATCCGGACAGTGACGCGCCACCAGACGACGGACGGGAGGCGCGTCACCAGCTGGTGACGCGCCTCCCGTCCGTCGTGTTGTCGGTGGTCCGTCTGGTCAGATCACCGGAGTCGGGGCGTCGGAGGTCAGCGGTCCGTCGACGCGCGCAACCTCGTGCCACGCCCCGTCGGCGAGCGACGCTTCGGCCGCTTCCACGATCGACGCGGCGGCGAGCCCGTCCGCCACCGACGGCGCGAGCTGCCGGCCACTCCGGACGCTCGCCATGAACTGCGCCGCCTCGATCGTCTTGAGGTCGTCGTACCCCATCGCGGTGCCGGCGCCCGGTTGGAAGCGGGCGAACTCGCCGTCCCCGGGCGCGACGTAGACGGTCGTGTAGCCGGCGGCCTCCTGCCCGTCGAGGCAGACCTGTAGTTCGTTCATCCGTTGGAAGTCCCATCGGATCGACCCGGCGGTGCCGTAGACCTCGATCGTGTACTCGGCGTGCGGGCCGTGCATGACGCGGCTGGAGTCCATCGTGCCGACCGCGCCGTCGTCGAAGCGGAAGAGCAGGGCGGCGTAGTCCTCGTTCTCGACGGGCTTGCGGTCGCCGGTCGCGGCAGCACTGCGGTCGACGATCCCCGCGCCGGGAAGCGGTCGCTCGGTGATGAACGTCTCGGCGAGGGCGGTGACGCTCGCGATCCGGCCGACCAGGTACTGCGCCAGGTCGAGGCCGTGCGAGAGCAGGTCGCCGAGGACTCCCGAACCGGCGCGTTCCCGTTCGAACCGCCAGGTCAGCGGGGCAGCTGGGTCGGACGAGTAGTCGGCGAGCAGGGAGCCACGGACGTTCGTGATCCGTCCGAGTCGCCCGCTGCGGACGAGCTCGCGGGCACGTTCGACCGCGGGTGCGTGTCGGTAGTTGAACCCGACGCTCGTGATGACCCCGGCCCGTTGGACGGCCTCGTGGATGTCGCGGGAGTCGCTGGCGTACCGGCCCATCGGCTTCTCGATCCAGAACGGTTTGCCGGCCTGCGCTGCGGCGACCGCCATCTCACGGTGCAGGAAGTTCGGTGAGCAGATCGAGACGACGTCGACGTCCGGGTCGGCGAGGACCTCGTGCCAGTCGGCCACGGCACGTTCGTACCCGAGCCGTTCCGTGGCCTGCTCACGGGCTTCCGGAACCGGATCCGCTGCGACCACCAGGCGTGGGCGGAGCCCGAGTTCCGGGAAGTGGTCCGGCAGCGCCCGGTACGCGCGGGAGTGCAGGCGTCCCATCCACCCGACCGAGATGAGGCCGACCCCGATCGTGTCCATGACCATCGGCGTCGCCCTACTCGGCCGGGACGATGATGTCGCGGACGAGGGCGTCGAGCTTCGCGTCGGCGTCCAGGAACTGCCGCAGCGTCTTGACCGTGGCGCCGAACCGGTCGAACTCGTCGATGGTCATGCCGTCGACGTCGTGGCCGCGGGCGAACTCCGGCGTCGCACGGCGGAGGGCGTCGACGACGTGTGGCGGGACCTCGTCGTCGATGGCGTCGGGGCGGAACGGGAACGCGTTGTCGTTGATGTCCTTCGTCCACTGGAACGGCGGCGACACGACGAGGTCGCCGCCCTGGAACTCCGACCACTGCAGCGCGTTGCGGAAGGCCGCGACGAGGACCCGCGAGCGGAACCCGCGCTCCTGGAACACCCGGTACGCGTTCTTCACCGCGGCGACGCCGGCCCACTCCAGGTACCCGGGGTCGATCATGACGTGGTCGCGCGCGACGACGGTCTTCAGCCAGTCGTCCAGCCGACCGGCCATCAGCGTGACGACGTGTCCGAACTCCTGCTCGGGCAGGCCGTCGGCGACGCGACGGTCGAGGGCGCGCTCGATGGCCTCACCGACGGCGACGACCTGGGCCACCGTGAACGAGACGGTCGCGTTGATCGAGACACCTCGGTAGGCGGCTTCCTCGATGGCCGCGATGCCGACCTTCGTTGCGGGGATCTTCACGATGATGTTCGGCGCGAGGCCCGAGAACCGCACGGCCTGCTCGACGAGGGCGTCGCGGTCGCGGTGCAGACGCGGATCGGTCTGCATCGAGAGCCGACCGTTGCGGCCACCCGACGCCTCGAACGCCGGCAGCAGCTGCGCGGCGGCGTTGACCGAGAGCTCCTCGACCGCCATCCACCCGAGTGCCGACTCCCCCGCGGTCGGGTGCTCCTCGGCGAGCTGTCGGATGCGCGGTACCCACACCTCGGGGTCCTGCTGGATGCAGGTGTAGGCGATGACCGGGTTGCAGGTCGCCCCGACGGCTCCGTACTCCGCGATCGCCGTCGCCAGCTCGTGCGGGTCGGCGGAGTCGTTCCACAGTGCCGTTGGGGTCTGTTCCGTGGCCTGCAGAGTGACCGGACGGGTGTCGACCGCAGCCGCCCCTCGGGTGTCGAGTGTGCTCGTCATCGGTGGAGTCCCTTCGTGATCTGGTCGAGCTGGAACCGCGACACCGCATCGGCGTTCTCGTCCTCGGCGAAGACGCTGGACACGGCGACGGTGTCGTCGCGGCCCGAGAAGCCGACGCGGTCGAGCGCACGCCAGAACGCCCCGAAGTCGACGTCGCCCTGCCCGACCGTCAGGTGCTGGTGGACCCGGACCGGGTTGCCCGGCGGGTTCGTGATGTAGCGGAGGCCGTGCGAACGACGGTGGTCGTACGCATCGGCGACGTGGACCAGCTGCAGCGAGTCACCGGCGGCGTCGATGACCGCGTCCATGTCACCGCCGTAGTGGAAGGTGTGGCAGGCGACGTAGACGAACCCGATGTTCTTCGAGTTGAGCCCGCGGATCACCCGGAGTGCCTCGAGCCCGTCCTCGACGAAGTCGTCGGGGTGCGGGTCGATGAGCACCCGGAGGTCCGCGTCCTCGATGATCGGCAGCAGTTCCTCCATCGCCCAGTAGAACTGCGCCTCGGAGTCCTCGGCACGCTCGGGACGACCGGAGAACTCGGTGTTGATGGTGTCCACGCCGAGTCGCTTGGTGATCTCGATGACGCGCTTCCACTGCTTGACGGCGGTCTCACGCGTCTCACGGTCGGGCCCGGACCAGCGGAGCACCGGCAGGACGGACGCCACCTGGACCCCGGCGTCGACGCAGGCGGCAGCGAACGCGTCGACCAGGTCGTCGTCCGCCTTCGGGTGCCGGTGGAACGGGATGAAGTCCCGGTGGGGCGTCAGCTGCAGGTACTCGTAGCCGAGGTCGGCGACCTTCCGCGGGAACTCCAGCAGACCCAGGTCGTGGTGGAACGGGGTCGGGTCGAGCGCGATCTTCGGCACGGACTACACCCCGGTCAGCGCGTCGGCCGTCGCGTCGGCCGCTGCCGTCGAGTCGGCCGCTGCCGTCGCCGCGTAGAAGGCCGGCTTCGTCACCGCGTACTCGACGTGCTCGGTCGCGCCGGACTGCTGTGCACGGACCGCGACCTCGGCGACGACGGATGCGGTGTAGCCGTCCCAGGCGCTCGGGCCGTCGATGCCGCCGTCGCGAGCCGCGTCCACCCAGCGCTGCACCTCTTCGTCGTACGCCGCCGCGAACCGCTCCTTGAACGACGGCGTGACGCCCTGCCCGGAGACCCCGGCGGACACGATCGTCTGCGAGGTGTCGCGACCGATGTAGGCGACGCCGGACTCGAACACGGCGTCGGTGGTGACCTGGTAGCCGAACTGGGCGTTCACGTTGATCTCGACGATCGCCATGGTCCCGGACTCGGTGGTGAACAGCACGAACTGCGGCTCGGGCAGGTCGGCCGGGGCCAGCGAGTTCTTCCGCGGCTTCTTGACCTCGACACTCGTGATCGCCTCGCCCGTCAGGAACGGGATGATGTCGATCTCGTGGATCACCGAGTCGTGGATGAGCATCGACTCGCTGAAGTTCGGCGGGGTCGTCGGGTTCCGGTGGGCGTGGTGCAGGGCGAGCAGCGCGCCGTTCGCGCCGGACTCGCGCAGGGCTTTGAGCTCCTGGTACCCGCTGTCGAAGCGGCGCATGAACCCGACCTGGATGATCGGCCGGCTGGCGTGCTCCTGCTCGAGTTCCACGATGCGCAGGCTGTCCTCGGCGCTGGTCGTGAGGGGCTTCTCGCAGAGGACGGCGAGACCCCGCTCGAGTGCGGTCACCAGGATCGGCTCGTGCAGGAACCCGGGGGTCGCGATGATGACGCCGTCGATCTCAGTGGCGTCGAGCGCCTCCTCGAAGGAGGCCGCGGTGATCGCCCCCGGCGCCAGGGCGGCAGCGGCGGCGGCCCGGCTGGCATCCGGTTCGACGACCGCGACGACGTCGGCGTTCGAGATCTTGGCGGTGATGCGGCGGACGTGGTCGGCGCCCATCATGCCGGCGCCGACGACGGCGACGCGGAGGTTCTGCGTGGTGGTCATGGTGTTCTTCTCCTGGGGTTGCTGACGCTGCGTGGACGGCGCGTCAGGAGGCGCGCGCGGCGGAGGTGGCGCCGAAGATGTGCTGGAAGGTGCGCTCGGCGATCGGCCCCGGAGCATCGACCGAGCAGCCGTACATGTCCTGCTCGACGATCCCGAAGACCTCGGGGTTGATCGCGGCGACGGCCTCGATGATCGGGGCGAGTTCCGGGGTGCCGTGCGGCGGCTCGGTCATGATGCCCTGCGACACGGCGGTCGCGAACGGCACGTCGTTCTTCAGCACGTCGAACAGCAGGTCGGTGTCGACCTGCTTGAGGTGCAGGTAGCCGATGCGCTCCGGGTGGGCGGCGATGAGCTTGAGGTTGTCGCCGCCGTAGTACGCGAAGTGCCCGGTGTCGAGGCAGAGGTTCGTGTACTCGGGGTTCGTGACCTCCAGGAACCGCACGGTCTCCTTGTACGTCCCGACGTGGCTGTCGGCATGGGTGTGGAACTGCTGGTGCACGCCGTACTCCTCAAGCAGCGCCTTGCCCAGCTGGTCGTGGCCGCGGCCGAGTCGCTCCCACTGCTCGTCGGTGAGCGTTCGGGCCTCGAGCACCTCTTCGGTGGCGTCGGAGCGCCAGAGGTCCGGGATCGTCACCAGGTGCTGGGCGCCCAACTTCGCCGCCAGGCCCGCGACGGCGACCGCCTGGTCCCAGGCGCGCTGGAACTGGTCCTCGCCCTTGTGGAACCCGGTGAACACGGTGCCCGCCGAGAGCTTGAGCCCGCGGGACTCGAGCTCGTCGGACAGCTGCGAGGGGTCGGTCGGCAGGTACCCGTACGGTCCGAGCTCGATCCACTGGTACCCGGCGGCGGCGGCTTCGTCGAGGAAACGCTGCCACGGGACCTGGTCCGGGTCGTCGGGGAACCACACGCCCCACGAGTCCGGGGCGGTGCCGATGCGGATCGAGGCGGGCGCCGCGTCGGTGGCGGGAGTGCCGATGGGGGTGGCGGTGTCGGTCATGACGTCGCTGTCGCTTTCTGTCTCGGATCGGGTTCAGCCGAGCAGCGGACGCTGCGCGGCGACCTGCTGCTCGTACTCGGCGCGGGCGGCCTGGGTGCTGGGGAGGGTGGAGGTCTGCGCGACCGGCACGTCCCACCAGCCGTCGCCCTCGGGCGCGTAGACCAACGGGTCGGAGTTGATGTGGACGAGGGTGGTGTGGTCGTTCGCCTTCGCCTGACGGACCGCTGCCGTGAGGTCGGCGATGCTGTCCGGGCCGGGCTGGACCTCGATCACGTCGACGCCGTAGGACCGGGCGTTGGCTGCCAGGTCGACCGGCAGCGGCTCGCCGTCCTCGAACGACCGGGTCTCGTCCAGGTAGCGGTACTTCGTGCCGTAGCGCTCCGAGCCGACGGTCTCCGACAGGTGGCCGATCGACGCGTACCCGTGGTTCTGGATGAGCACGACGATGATCTTGATGCCCTCGGCGACCGCGGTCACGAGCTCGGTGTGCAGCATCAGGTACGAGCCGTCACCGACCATGACGATCGCGTCGCGGTCCGGGGCCCCACGGCGGACGCCGATGCCGCCGGCGATCTCGTAGCCCATGCACGAGAACGCGTACTCGACGTGGTAGCCGAGCGCATCGCGGACCCGCCAGAGCTTGTGCAGGTCACCGGGCAACGACCCTGCGGCCTGGATGACCACGTCACGTGGGTCGCTGGCCGCCTGGACGGCGCCGATGATCTCGGCCTGTCCGGGCAGTTCGGCCCTCGACGGCGTGAACGCGTCGTCGACGACGGCGTCCCACTCCCGCTTCCGGTCCCGGACCTCGGCGGCGTAGCCGGCGTCGACCGCGTACGACGCATCGGTGGTGAGCACCGTCGTCAGCGCGACCAGGGCCTCCCGGGCGTCGGCGATCACCGGCAGCTGCGTGCCGTGCTTGTAGGCGTCGAAGGACGCCACGTTGACGTTGACGAAGGTGACGTCCGGGTCCTGGAAGGCCGTGCGTGACGCGGTCGTGAAGTCGCTGTAGCGCGTGCCGATGCCGATCACGACGTCGGCCTGCGCCGCGACGGCGTTGGCGGCGGCGGTGCCGGTCGCGCCGATGCCGCCGAGGTACTGCGGGTGGTCCCAGACAAGCGATCCACCGCCGGCCTGCGAGGTGCCGACCGGGATCCCGGTGGCCTCCACGAAGCGGCGGAGCTCGTCCTCGGCACCGGAGTAGAGGACACCGCCACCAGCCACGATGACCGGACGCTTCGCCTGCCGGATCGCCGCGACAGCACGATCGAGCGGACCGGTCTCGGGCAGTGGGCGGCGGATGTGCCACTCACGGGGCTGCAGGAACGCGACCGGGACGTCGAGCTGTTCGGCCTGCACGTCCTCGGGCAGGGCGATCGTCACCGCACCCGTCTCGGCCGGGTCGGTGAGGACCCGCATCGCCTGGAGTGCGATCGAGAAGAGCTGCTCCGGGCGGACCACCCGGTCGAAGAAGCGCGAGAGCGGTCGGAACGCGTCGGTCACCTGGATCGAGGTGTCGTGCGGCATCTCGATCTGCTGCAGCACCGGGTCCGTGGTGCGCGTGGCGAAGGTGTCCGACGGCAGCAGCAGCGCCGGCAGCCGGTTCGTCGTGGCGAGCGCCGCCGCGGTGAGCATGTTGGCGGCACCGGGCCCGACCGAGGCGGTGGCGGCGAAGGTCGCGCGACGGCGGTGCATCCGCGCGAACCCGACGGCCTCGTGCACCATCGCCTGCTCGTTGCGGGCCTGGTGGTACGGCAGTAGTCCGGGGTGTTCGACGTGTAGCTGCTTGATCGCCTGCCCGAGTCCGGCGACGTTGCCGTGCCCGAAGATGCCGAAGATGCCCGGGATCGTTCGCTCGCGGACGTCGCCGTCCACCGTCCACTGATTGGCCAGGAACTCGACCAGCGCCTGGCCGACGGTCATGCGACGGGTCGTGGTGGTGGTCACACGTGCTCCTTGAGGTAGGGCAGGCGGGGGTCGAGGGACTCGGACTCCCAGAGCTGACGGACCCACCCGTGGGCGGGGTCGTCGGTGATGTTCCAGACGCGTTCCGGTCCGGGTCCGGCCATCACGTTGAGGTAGTACATGTCGTAGCCCGGAGCCGCGACCGCGGGGCCGTGCCAGCCGTACGGCACCAGGGCGACGTCGCCGGTCCGGACCTGGCGGAACTCGTCGATCGGTCGGTCGTCCGAGGCCGAGGTCCGGTGCAGCGCGAACGGGTCGGCGGCGTCCGGGGCGACGTGCTCGGAGCCGCGGGCGACGGCGGACTCGTAGTAGTAGATCTCCTCGAGCTCGGATTCCTGACCGGGCCGTTCGGTGTCGTGCTTGTGCGCCGGCCACGAGGACCAGTTGCCCGCGGGGGTGATGACCTCGCACACGATCAACCGCGCGGCGTCGAGTGCCGCGGGGGTGCCGAAGTTGTGGACCTGCCGGCTCGACTGCCCGGCTCCCCGCAGTTCGACGGGCACGTCCTGCCGCGGGATGTACGTCGTGGGCTTGACCGTGTCGGTGGGGGCTTCGGCGACTGCGACACGACCGGTGCCGGTGATCACCGCGGCGGTGCCGGAGCCGAGGTACAGGACGTCCGTGGGGCCCTCGAACACGCTCGCGCGTCCCTCGAGCTCCTGCACGCCGCCGCCCGCCGTGACCGCGTCGCCGCCCGTCACCGCGTCGTCGTCCGTCACCGCGTCGTCGTACGTCACGGTGAAGCTGCCGGCGAGCGGCACCACGATCCGTTCGACGGCGCCGGCGGCCAGGCGGAGCGATCCGCCGTCGCGCAGCTCGCCCGTCCGGAGCCCGGTGTGCGCCCACCCCGGCACGCGCCCGTCGATCACGTCGGTCCAGCCGTCCTCCGGCCGGGACCCCCGTGGGTTGAACCAGTTGTCGGTCATCGTCGGATCAGCCGTTCGACGGGAAGCCGAGGTCGACGCCGCCGTGCGACGGGTCGAGCCACCGGGAGGTGATCGCCTTCTGCCGTGTGAAGAAGCTGACGCCGTCCGCGCCGTACGCCTTGTGGTCACCGAACAGCGAGTTCTTCCACCCGCCGAACGAGTAGTAGGCCACCGGCACCGGGATCGGGACGTTGATGCCGATCATGCCGACCTGCACGTCGCGCTGGAACCGTCGGGCGGCCCCGCCGTCGTTCGTGAAGATCGCCGTGCCGTTGCCGTACGCGCCACCGTTGATCAGCGCCAGTCCTTCTTCGTATGACTCCACGCGGACGACGCTCAGCACCGGGCCGAAGATCTCCTCGGTGTAGACGCGGCTCGACGTCGGCACCTTGTCGATCAGCGTCGGGCCGAGCCAGAAGCCGTTCTCGTCCCCGTCGGGACGGACGGTGCGGCCGTCCACCACGATGACCGCACCGTCCTGCTCTGCGACCTCGATGTACGAGGCGACCTTGTCGCGGTGCTGCTCGGTGACGAGCGGCCCCATGTCGCAGCCGCGGCGACCGTCACCGATGCGCAGCGTGGCGGCCCGTTCGGCGATCTTCGCGATGAGCTCGTCGGCGACGGGTTCCACTGCGACGACGACCGAGATCGCCATGCAGCGCTCACCGGCGGAACCGAATCCCGCGTTGATCGCGTTGTCCGCGACCAGGTCCAGGTCGGCGTCCGGCAGCACGAGCATGTGGTTCTTGGCACCGCCGAGGGCCTGGACGCGCTTGCCGTGTTTCGTCCCGGTCTCGTAGACGTACTGCGCGATCGGCGTCGACCCGACGAACGAGATCGACTCGACGTCGGGGCTGGTCAGGAGTCCGTCGACCGCGACCTTGTCGCCGTTCAGGACCGTGAAGACCCCGGCCGGCAGTCCGGCTTCGGTGAACTTCGACGCCAGCCAGATGGCCGCGGACGGGTCCTTCTCGCTCGGCTTCAGCACGACGGTGTTGCCGGCGGCGATGGCGATCGGCAGGAACCAGAGCGGCACCATCGCCGGGAAGTTGAAGGGGCTGATGATGCCCACGACACCGAGCGGCTGGCGGATCGAGTAGACGTCGATACCGGTCGACACCTGGTCGGAGTACTCGCCCTTGAGCAGCTGCGGGATGCTCGTCGCCAGCTCGACGACCTCTTGCCCGCGGGCGATCTCGCCCATCGCGTCGGAGACCACCTTGCCGTGCTCGCTCGTGATGATCTCGGCCAGCTCGGCCTTGTCGCGGTTCAGGATCTCGCGGAACGAGAACATGATCTGCTGCCGCTTGCTCAGCGACAGCTCGCTCCACGCCGGGAACGCCGCCTTGGCGCTGGCGATCGCTGCCTGCACCTCGCGCTCGTCGGCGAGCGCGACCTGCTTCGTCACGATCCCGCGGGCCGGGTCGTACACGGGCGCGGTCCGGCCGGAGGTCGAGGGGACGTGGGCGCCGTCGATCCAGTGCCCGACGGTCGCGCCGTCGGTCGGGTCGCCGGTGGTCGTGGTGGGGGCGCTCGTGGTGGTCATGCGTTGCTTCCTTCCGAGACGGGCTCGTTCATGCTCGCGGAGCCGACGGGGCCCGTGGGGGCGTCGTGCAGGTCGGTGGACAGATCGCGGGAGGGCGTCCCCCTGTGGACGAGCCCCGCGGCCACGTCGACCGCACCCGCCACGTCGTCGTCCGACGGGTAGAGGAGGGTCCGACCGACGACGAGCCCACGGACGCCCGGCAGGGCGAGGGCATCGGCCCACTTGGCGTACGTCTCGAGCGGACGGGACGCCGGGTCGCCGCCGAGCAGGAGCGTCGGCAGCGTCGTCGCGGCCATCACGCGCTCCATGTCGTCGACGACGGGGATCTTCAACCAGCTGTAGGCGCTCGATTCCCCCAGGCCGGCGGCGATCGCCATCGAGGTGATCACGGCCTCGGCCGACAGGTCGTTCACGACGCTGCCGCCGCGGTGCTCGGACATGAACGGCTCGAGCATGATCGGCAGGCGGCGCGCGGCGGCTTCGGTCACGGCCTTGGCGGTGGCCTCGAGCGTCGGCGCGGTGCCGGCGTCGGACAGGGCCACGCGGATGAGCAGCTTCGCGAAGTCGAACCCGGAGTCGGCGATCGACGCGGCCGAGTACGCCGTGTACCGGTCGTCCATCTCGAAGGTCGCACCGCGGAGTCCACCCCGGTTCATCGAGCCCACGACCACCTTGTCGTCGAGCGCGCCGAGGAGCGCCAGGTCCTCGAGGATGTCGGGCGTCCCGAGCACCCCGTCGACACCGGGTCGGCCGAGGGCGACGACGAGCCGCTCCAGCAGGTCGTAGCGGTTGGCCATCGCGGACGGGTCGTCCCGCACCGCGAGCGCACCGCGGGCGGGGTGGTCCGCAGCCACGATGAAGAGCTTGCCGTCCTCGCCCAGGAGGGGGCGCCTCCGTCGCGAGGCGAGGATCGAGGCGATCCGCTCGGGGTGACCAGCGCGGGTGTCGCGCAGGCGGTCGAAGTCGGAACTGGTCAGCTCAGGCATGGAGAGCCTCCTCGGCGTTGGTTCCCTCGGTGTCGGTCCCCTCGGCGTTGGTTCCCTCGGTCGCCGTGCCCTGCGTCGGGTTGCCCCGCAGGAAGGCGTCGATCTCGTCGCTCGTCGGCATCGCCGTCGAGCACTCGAAGCGGGTGGCGACGATCGCGCCGGCCGCGTTGGCGAACGACAGGACCCGCTCGAGTCCCCAGCCCTGCAGCAGCCCGTGCGTGAGCGCGCCGCCGAACCCGTCCCCGGAACCGAGGCCGTTGACCACGTCGACGCGGTGCGGACGGACCTCGACGAACTCGTCGCGCGTCTTCGCCAACACGCCCTTCGGTCCCTGCTTGACGATCGCGATCTCGACCCCACGCTCCAGAAGCGCGTCCGCGGCGCGCACCGGGTCGGTCTCCCCCACGGCGACCTCGCACTCCTCGCGGTTGCCGACCGCGACGGTCGCGTGCTCGAGGGCGACGGCGACCTCGCGGGTCGCGGCGGCGGGCGTCGACCAGAACATCGAGCGGTAGTCCAGATCCAGCACGGTGTGCACCTTGGTGGCGTGCTCGGAGGCACTCCGGGCCGCGTAGGCGACGTGGTGCGCGGTCCGGCTCGGCTCTTCGCTGAGCCCGGTGACGGTGGTCCAGAAGACGCGGGCCCGTTCGATCTCGTGCAGCGGCAGGCTCTTCGCCGTGATCATCAGGTCCGGCGCCTTCGGAGCGCGGTAGAAGTAGAGCGGGAAGTCGTCCGGCGGGAAGACCTCGCAGAACGCGACCGGCGTGTTCAGACCGTCGACCGTGGCGACGAAGTCGTTGGCGACTCCGAACTCGGGGAGCGTCCGGGCGATGTACCGGCCGAACGGGTCGTTGCCGGTGCGGGTGATGACGGCGGTGTCTGCACCGTGCCGGGCCGCCGCGATCGCGACGTTCGTGGCGCTGCCACCCACCGACTTCGAGAACGTCTCGACGTCTTCGAGGGGGCCGGTCTGCTGCGGGTAGATGTCGACGCTGACGCGTCCCATCGTGATCACGTCGTAGGCGTGCGGTGCTTCGATCGTCATGCGACAGCAGGACCTTCCGTGCGGCTTCATCGTCGGACGAGCACGACTGTACACGAAGCTTGGCCTAATGTCATGACATGGTTCGATCGGCCGTCCTGTCGCGGTGGTCCGTCCCCGCTCGGCGCGGTCACGGACGGGAGGCGCGGTGTCGGTGGGTCCTGCCAGGGTCGCGTCATGCAGATCCTCGCCCTGGTCATCGGCCTCGTGCTCGGCGCCCTCGTCGGCGCACTCGTCGCGTGGACACTCGCCAAGTCGCGCGCCGGGGTCGACGCCGCGGTCGCCCGAGCCACGGCCGAGGCGCTCCGGTCCCAGCTCGAGGAGTCACGGAACGACGCCGACGGACGGCTCGACGCGCAGGACACGCAGTACCGCCGGCAGGTCGACTCCCTCGAACGCCGCGCAGCCGAGCTCGAGCACCTGGTGCAGCGTCTGCACGGCGCAGAGTCAGCTCGGGCGCAGGACGAGTCGAAGGTCCTGACGGCTCTGAGCCCGGTCGCCGACACCCTGCAGGTCATGCGCGAGAAGATCGCTGAACTCGAACGCTCCCGCAGCGAGCAGTACGGCGCGATCTCCGCCCAGCTCCGGTCCGCGGCCGAGTCGGAAGAACGCCTGCGCGCCACCGCCGAGACGCTCGCCGGTGCCCTGTCGTCGAACAGCACGCGCGGGGTCTGGGGCGAGACGCAGCTGCGCAACGTGGTCGAGGCCGCCGGACTGCTCGAACGCGTCGACTTCGACGTGCAGTCCGCCGTGACGACCTCCGCCGGCGCCGCTCGTCCGGACATGATCGTGCACCTGCCCGGCGGCAAGTCGATCGCCGTCGACGCGAAGGTGCCGTTCGCCGCGTACCTGCAGGCCTCCGAGATCCCGGCGAGCGCCGCGGGAGCGGAAGCCGCCCGTCGCGAGCAGCTGATGGCCCAGCACGTCAAGGCGCTCCGGGCGCACGTCGATGCTCTGGCTGCGCGGGAGTACTGGTCCGGCTACGACGCCTCACCGGAGCTGACGGTCGCGTTCATCCCGTCCGAGTCGCTCATCGCCAGTGCCCTGGCCGCCGACCCGGGGCTGCTCGACCACGCGTTCCGGAAGCGTGTGGCGCTGGCCTCCCCCGTCACGCTGTGGTCGGTGCTGAAGACCGTCGCGTTCTCGTGGCAGCAGGACGTCGTCACGCAGGAGGCGCGCGAGCTCTTCACGATCTCCCGCGAACTGCATGGTCGTCTGGCGACGATGGCCACCCACGTGGACAAGCTCGGCCGCTCGATCCGGGGCAGCGTCGTCGACTACAACCGCTTCGTGGGGTCGCTCGAGCGGCAGGTGCTGCCGAGTGCGCGGCGGCTGTCGCTGCTCGACGAGTCGAAGGTGATCGCGGATCCGGCGAGCATCGAGGACGAGCCGCGGCTGTTGACCGCGCCGGAGCTCGTCAGCGCGACCGAGGACTGAGCGCGGCCGCCGCCCGCGGCGTCAGCGGGTCCCGCACAACAGGAACCCGCCCGAACCACGGGATGCCGTGGTCCGAGCGGGTTCCTGTTGTGCACAGCCGATCGGCACCGGACAATCCGGCACCGTCAGCTCAGCGGATCAGAACCACTTCTCGGCGCGGTGGTCCGCCTGGATGCGACGGATGGTGTTCGAGCGCGACCGCAGCACGAGCGAGTCGGTGTGGATGACGCCCCGCGACCGACGGACACCGTCGACGAGCACGCCGTCGGTGACACCGGTGGCGACGAAGAACGTGTTGTCGCCGGTCACCAGGTCGTCCTGGTCGAGGACCTTGTCCAGGTCGTGGCCGGCGGCGATGGCGCGCTCGCGCTCTTCGTCGTCCTTCGGCTGGAGCTTGCCGAGCAGGACTCCACCGAGCGCCTTGATCGCGCACGCGGTGATGATGCCCTCCGGGGTGCCGCCGACGCCGACGCACATGTCGATCGCCGAGCCGGGGAGAGCCGCCGCGATGCCGCCGGCGACGTCACCGTCGAGGAGCAGTCGGGTGCCGGCACCCGTCGCGCGGATGGCGCGGATGAGTTCGTCGTGACGCGGACGGTCGAGCACGGCGACGACCATGTCCTCGAGGTCCTTGCCCTTGGCCTTCGCCAGCGCACGGATGTTGTCGCCGATCGGCTTGTCGAGGTCCAGGACACCGCGACCCTCGGGGCCCGCGGCGATCTTGTCCATGTAGAAGACGGCGGACGGGTCGTACATCGAGCCGCGGTCGGACACGGCCATGACCGAGATGGCGTTCTGGCGGCCGGCGGCGGTGAGCGAGGTGCCGTCGATCGGGTCGACCGCGATGTCGCAGGCCGGGCCGTGGCCGTTGCCGACGTGCTCGCCGTTGTAGAGCATCGGGGCGTTGTCCTTCTCGCCCTCGCCGATGACGACCACGCCGTCGAAGTTCACGGTGCCGAGGAACTTGCGCATCGCGTCCACCGCGGCGCCGTCGGCGAGGTTCTTCTCACCCCGGCCGACCCACGGCTGGGCACGGATCGCGGCAGCCTCCGTCGCGCGGACGAGCTCGAGCGCGAGGTTGCGGTCGGGCTGGAGGAACAGGGAGCCGGTCTCAGTCGTGGGAGTCACACCCCCCAGCGTACCGAGCGCCGACCGTCCGGCCTCCCCGGCGGACGGATGTGCAGAACGTGATCCGTCCACAGGCACCCGCGACACCGAACGCGCACCGACCGGCCCTGACTAGCATCGAACAGGACATCACCGAAGAAGTCGAAGGAGATCCCAGTGCCCATCGCAACGCCGGAACAGTACGCCGAGATGATCGACCGCGCGAAGGCCGGGAAGTTCGCCTACCCCGCGGTCAACGTGTCGTCCTCGCAGACCATCAACGCGGTCCTCCAGGGGCTGACCGAGGCGGGCTCCGACGGCATCATCCAGGTCACGACCGGCGGTGCCGACTACTTCGCCGGCCAGACCGTGAAGAACCGCGCCGCCGGTGCCCTCGCGATGGCGGCCTTCGCGCACGAGGTCGCGAAGAACTACCCGATCACCGTCGCGCTGCACACGGACCACTGCCCGAAGGACGCGCTCGACGGCTTCGTCCTGCCGCTCATCGCGGCCAGCGAGGAAGAGGTCCGTCAGGGCCGCAACCCGATCTTCCAGTCGCACATGTGGGACGGCTCGGCCGTGCCGCTCGACGAGAACATCGAGATCGCCAAGACGATGATCGAGAAGACGCGCAACATCAACGCCATCCTCGAGGTCGAGATCGGCGTCGTCGGTGGCGAAGAGGACGGCGTGCAGCACGAGGGCACGAACGACGCCCTCTACACGACCCCGAACGACGTCGAGCGCGTGGTCGAGGCACTCGGCATGGGCGACCACGGCCGCTGGATCGCCGCGCTGACGTTCGGCAACGTGCACGGCGTCTACAAGCCGGGCAACGTCAAGCTGCGTCCTGAGCTCCTCGGCGAGATCCAGGACGCCATCGCGCAGAAGCACGGCACCGGTCAGAACCCGCTCGACCTCGTCTTCCACGGCGGCTCCGGCTCGACCGACGACGAGATCCACGAGGCCGTTCGCAACGGCGTCATCAAGATGAACATCGACACGGACACGCAGTACGCGTTCACCCGCTCGATCGCCGGCTCGATGTTCTCGAACTACGAAGGCGTCCTGAAGCTCGACGGCGAGGTCGGCAACAAGAAGCAGTACGACCCGCGTGCCTGGGGCAAGGTCGCCGAGTCCGCGATGGCCGCTCGTGTCGTCGAGGCCACGAAGGTCCTCGGGTCCGCGGGACAGTCCCAGAGCTGAGACCAGCGCAGCACTGAGACCAGCGCAGCGCTGAGTTCAACGCAGCACTGCGACCGGACGGGAGGCCCGGGGTCGCGTCCGTCGGACGCGCCCCCGGGCCTCCCGTCCGCCTGGGCGCACGCCCACTGCACGTCCGCCCACCGCACATCCGCCCACGACGACGTGCCACGATGGTCGGATGACCGTCGACGCCATCGCCAGCGAGTTCGCCCACTTCGTCACGGAGTCCCCCACCGCGTTCCACGCGGCCTCGGTCGCCCGTGACCGCCTGGTGGCCGCCGGGTTCACCGACCTGGACGAGACCCAGGCCTGGCCGACCGAGCCGGGCGCGTACGTGGTCGTCCGTGACGGCGCGGTGATCGCTTGGCGTCTGCCCGAGGGCGCGTCGGCGACGACGCCGTTCCGCATCCTCGGTGCCCACACCGACTCCCCCGGGTTCCGCATCAAGCCGAACCCGACCGTCCGCGTCGGCGGCTGGGAGCAGCTCAACGTCGAGGTCTACGGCGGCCCGGTCCTGTCGACGTGGTTCGACCGGGACCTGCGCATCGCCGGCCGGGTCGTCCACCGCGACGGCACGACCTCGCTGTTCGACACCGTCGACGCGGTCGCCCGGATCCCGAACCTCGCGATCCACCTCGACCGGGGCGTCAACGACGGCCCGGCCCTCGACAAGCAGCGGCACACCCTGCCGATCGTCGGGACCGACGGCAGCGCGGGTGTCGGCACGGGTGGCAGCGACGCGATGGAGTGGCTGCGCTCCCGCCTCGGTGAGACGGCCGTATCGTGGGACCTGTTCTTCGCCGACACCCAGGCACCGTCGCGGATCGGCATCGACCGGGCGTTCCTGGCCTCCGGCCGGATGGACAACCTGACGAGCGTGCACGCCGGACTGCGCGGCCTGATCGAGGCCCCGGGCGACGGCGACCACATCCCGGTGTTCGCGGCGTTCGACCACGAGGAGATCGGTTCGTCCTCGCCGTCGGGGGCGGGTGGGCCGTTCCTCGAGGACGTCCTGGCCCGCGTGCAGGAAGGCCTCGGTGCCAGCCGCTCCGAGTCCGCCCGCGCCTTCCGTGCCTCGTGGCTGCTCTCCAGTGACGCCGGACACCTGGTGCACCCGAACTACGCCGAGAAGCACGATCCGACGAACCGACCCCGACCGGGCGGTGGCCCGCTGCTGAAGATCAGCGCGAACCAGCGGTACATGACCGAGGCGAAGGGCACCGCGGTGTTCGCTGCCGCCTGTGAGACGGCCGGTGTCGACCACCAGCCGTTCGTGAACGTGAACACGATCCCGGGCGGCTCGACCATCGGGCCGATCGCAGCGACCCGGCTGGGCATCCCGACGATCGACATCGGCGTCGGCCTGCTGTCGATGCATTCGGTGCGCGAGCTCGTGCATGTCGACGACCTGGCCGACCTGCACGCGGCGGTCGCGGCCTTCCTGGCCTGACCCCGGCGGACGTGCCATGGTCGGACCATGACCTGGACCACCAGCGCTGACGCCCGACGGTACGGATCGACGCTCCTGCAGGGCGACCGGGTCCGGTTCCGTGCGCTCGAGGACCACGACCTGGCCGACCTGGTGCGGTGGTGGCGGGACCCGGAGTGGTCGGTGCTGCAGCAGATGATCGTGCGTCCGCGGCCCGACGTGCCCGTGACGGAGATGTTCCGGTCGTGGAGCAACAGCGAGCGCAGCGGCGACGTCGGGTTCAGCGTCGTGGACCGCGAGTCGGGCGTGCTGGTCGGACACGTCACCCTGTTCGGCGGGGCGCTGCCGGTCCGGGCCGCGACCCTCGCCGTGATGATCGGTTCGGAGCACGTCGGCCAGGGCTTCGGCACCGACGCCGTCCGGGTGCTCACCGACTACGGCTTCCGTGAGATGGGCCTGAACCGCATCGAAATCCGGGTGCACGCGTTCAACGACCGAGCGCAGGCGGTCTACCGGAGGATCGGGTACCGACAGGAGGGCGTGCGCCGGGACGCGACGTGGCACGACGGACGCTTCCACGACGAGGTCCTCATGTCCGTCCTCGCCCGTGAGTGGCCCGGCCGGCCGCAGGAACCAGCGGCTGTACCAGCACCGGCACCACCGGCGGGAAGTCAGCCGCCGGAGGCCTGACGCATCATCGCCGCGACGAAGCCGTCGTCCTGGAACACCACGATGACGAACACGACCGAGCTGAACAGCGTCGCGACGGCTCCACCGAGCAGCGGCACCCAGAACGTCCGCTTGCCGGCCCGGAGCCGGACGACGGACCGCCAGAGCACGAGGGCGAACACGACGAGCATGCCGACGGCGCTGATCATCGCGGCACCGTTCAGCGATCCGGGGTCCTGCAGTTCGGTGTAGTTCGTCTCGAGGGTCTGCCGGACGGTGGACGCGACCGAGCCGATGGACAGTGACTGCACGACGCTGACCAGGCCCATCGCCAGGAGCACGAGGGTCAGGAGCAGGTCGACCGGCGAGGCACCGAGTCGGCGGACCGGCGCACCGTCGTGCGGGGTCGACACCCCACGACGCTCCCCCTGGGGCATCCGTTCCGCCGTGCGGTTCGTGCGAGCCGTCGTCCGGTTCGTGCGCTCCGCCGTGCCGTTCGAGCGGGCGGCGGAGGCGACGGCCGAGGCAGCGGCGTGCTCGCGGTCCCGCTGCTCCTGCCGTTCCTGCTCGGCGAGGACGGGGTTGACCCACCCCTCGGGCGCGTACTCCCCGTACTGCGGAGCCGGACGACCGACAGGACCGGCCGGACTGGCCGCACCGGCACTGCCCGCACCGACGATGCCCGAGCCGGCACCACCACCTGCAGAGTCCACGGACCCGTCGGAGGTGATCCGGGCCTCCCGGCCGTCGACCGACGTCGTCGACCGCGGCGGCACCCCGGTCCAGCCGTCCTTCTGCGGGTCGGGGGCGGTCATCGGGTGCGCCCGCCGAGCGGACGCGTCGACTTGCCGTCGGCGTCGGTGCGGAGTTCGCGGGGCAGCGAGAACATGAGGTCTTCGTGCGCGGTCACGACCTCTTCGACGGAGCCGTACCCGGCGTCGGCGAGCTGTTCGAGGACCTCGGCGACCAGGACCTCCGGCACGGAGGCGCCGCTGGTCACGCCGACGGTCCGGACGCCGTCGAGCCATTCCTGGCGGATCTCCTCGGCGTAGTCGACCCGGTGTGCGTCCTTCGCGCCGTACTCCAGAGCGACGTCGACCAGCCGGACACTGTTCGACGAGTTCGCCGAGCCGACGACGATGACCAGGTCCGCAGCCGGCGCGACCTTCTTGACGGCGACCTGCCGGTTCTGGGTGGCGTAGCAGATGTCGTCCGAGGGCGGGTTCTCGATCGAGGGGTACTTCTCGCGCAGGAGCCGCACCGTCTCCATCGTCTCGTCGACGCTGAGGGTGGTCTGCGACAGCCAGACGAGGTTGTCCGGGTCGGGGACGTCGAGCGCGGCGACGTCGGCCGGCCCGTTGACCAGGATCGTGCGGTCGGGCGCGTGGCCCATCGTGCCCTCGACCTCTTCGTGACCGGCGTGGCCGATCAGGATGATCGTGCGCTCGGCCTTGGCGAACCGGGTGGCTTCGCGGTGCACCTTGGTGACGAGCGGGCAGGTCGCGTCGATGGCGTGCAGGTCGCGGTCCGCGGCGCCGGCCACGACCGCCGGCGAGACCCCGTGCGCGCTGAAGACGACGTGGGAGCCGCGAGGTACTTCCGCGACGTCGTCGACGAAGACGGCGCCGCGCTGCTCGAGGGTGGAGACCACGTGGACGTTGTGGACGATCTGCTTGCGGACGTAGACCGGCTCGCCGTACTGCTCGAGGGCCTTCTCGACCGCGACCACGGCCCGGTCGACGCCGGCGCAGTACCCACGGGGCGCTGCGAGCAGGACGCGCTTGGGCCCGCTGACCGGGACGTCGCGCAGTCGACCGCGCGCTGCGGGGACCCGCGGCGGGGCGAGCGGGACCGAGTGGCCGTTGGTGATCGTCACGTCCCCGATGATAGGTGAGCGGGACCCGCGCAGCCTGGGCACCGACGAGCCTGTGGAGGAGCGTCGCCATCCGGGATGTCACCGGTGTCCAGCAGCATGGTCCGCACGACGAGAGAGGGGCACGATGGCGATCGAACAGGGGCCGCCCACGGCAGAGGACCCGTGGCCCGTCGCGCTGCTCGGCGCGAAGCTCCGCGACTGGATCGACCGGCTCGGGGTCGCCTGGGTCGAGGGCGAGATCACGCAGTGGAACGTCGCCGGCGGCAACGTCTACGGCAAGCTCAAGGACATCGAGGTCGACGCCACCGTCTCCTTCTCCATCTGGTCGAGCGTGCGCTCCCGGGTGCCGGCGGACCTCAAGCAGGGCGCCCGCGTGGTCGCGGCGGTCAAGCCGAACTACTGGGTCAAGGGCGGCTCGTTGACCATGCAGGTCGTCGAGATGAAGCACGTCGGGCTCGGGGACCTGCTCGAACGCCTCGAGCGGCTGCGCCGGAGCCTGGCGGAAGAGGGACTCTTCGACCCCGCCCGCAAGAAGCGTCTGCCGTTCCTGCCGCACCGCATCGGCCTGATCACCGGGAAGGACTCCGACGCCGAGAAGGACGTCAAGCGGAACGCGCAGCTCCGGTGGCCCCAGGTCGAGTTCCGCACCGTGCACACCGCGGTGCAGGGCGACCGCGCGGTGGCAGAGGTCACGGCGGCGATCCAGGAGCTCGACGCCGACCCCGAGGTCGACGTCATCATCGTCGCGCGCGGCGGCGGCGACTTCCAGAACCTGCTCGGCTTCAGCGACGAGGGACTGGTCCGGGCAGCGTCCGCCGCGACGACGCCGATCGTCTCGGCCATCGGGCACGAGGCCGACCGGCCGATCCTCGACGAGGTGGCGGACCTCCGCGCCTCCACCCCGACGGACGCCGCGAAGCGCGTGGTGCCGGACGTGGCCGAGGAACTGGCGAACGTCCGGCAGGCCCGGGCACGGCTCGGACTGCGGCTCTCGCACACGCTCTCGGTCGAGGCCGACCGGATCGCGGCACTGCGCTCGCGCCCGGCGCTGGCGTCCACCGCCTGGCTCGTCGACACCCGTGCGGAGGAGGTCGCCCGTGACCTCTCGCGCGCTCGGGAGCTCCTCGACCGGCAGATCGAACGCTCCCACTCCGAGGTCGGTCACCTGACCGGTCGGCTGCGCGCGCTGTCGCCACGGGACACCCTCCGCCGCGGTTACGCGATCGTGCAGACGAGCAGTGGCGCGGTGGTCCGCGGGGCGGACGAGCTGGACGGCGCGACGCCGGTGCACGTCACGCTCGGCACGGGGACCGCGGTCGGCACGCTCGAGGCGGACGGATCTGGCCCGGACGGATCTGGCCCGGACGGGTCCGGGTCCTAGCCGGGAGGCCCGTCCCGGCCCCGGCAGGTCGCCTCGCCTCGTCCTCCACGAGCACTGCGCCTCCCGGTGTTCTCCACAGGCGTCCGGCACAGCGGTCGCGTCGGTGGCGGCTCGGTAGGATCGGAGCGTGTCTTCCGAGCAGCAGTCCGAGCAGCCCGACGTCCGCTCGCTGAGCTACGAAGCGGCGCGTGACGAACTCGTCCGTGTCGTCTCCGAGCTCGAGCAGGGGTCGGCGACCCTCGAGCGTTCCCTGGGCCTCTGGGAGCGCGGTGAAGCCCTGGCCGCCCGGTGTGAAGAGTGGCTCGTCGGCGCCCGCGCCCGTCTCGATGCCGCACGCGCTGCGACCGAGAACGGCAGCGCGGACCCGACCGCCGCGGGCGACGTCCGATGAGCGACCCGGAGACCGGCCGCCCGATCGTCGCCGAACTCGGTCGCCCCGAGACGGCGGAGGAGACCTGGGCACGCAAGGACACCGCGCGCCGAGCCCGTCGTGAACACCAGACGGCGTTCAACCTCGTGCTCGCACTCATCGCCTCCCTCGGCATCGTGCTCTTCCTGGTCGCCGTCGTGGTCCGACCCGACCAGGCCGTCGACCGCTCCGTCGACTACCGGCAGGTCGCCCAGCAGGCCGACGTCTCCGGGGCCGAACTGCTCGTGCCCGACCTGCCGTCGTCGTACACCTCGAACAACGCCGAGTACCAGTCCGGTTCGGCTCGCGGGGTGGCCGTGTGGACGATCGGTCTCCTGACGCCGGACAAGCAGTACATCGGCATGCACCAGGGCATCGACGCCAACGACACCTGGGTCGCGGACCAGCTCGACCAGAAGCAGGCGACCGGTTCCCGCTCGATCGCCGGGACGAAGTGGACCGTGTACGACCGACGTGACGAGGGCAAGGGCGCCGGCAACAACCTCTACGCACTCGTGACGACCTCCGGCAAGGACACCGTGGTGCTCGCCGGCACCGCCGACCAGAAGTCGTTCACCACGGTGGCGACGGCGGTCGGCGAGGAACTCGCTCGCTAGCCAGCACCACCGCAGACAGCAGCACGTCCGACCCGAACACTCCGCGAACCCGATCAGCCCGAGGAACGACACACGATGACCGACCGCGCCGCCTCCACCCCCGCCGACGCCCTGCGACTCCTGGTCGAGGGCAACGCCCGCTTCGCCGCCGACAAGCGCCGCACCGGCCGCATCGACCCCGAGCGCCGCTCCGAGCTGCAGGGGTCACAGGCACCGTTCGCGACCGTCCTGGGCTGCTCCGACTCCCGCGTGCCGTTCGAGCACGTCTTCGACGCGGGCATCGGCGACGTCTTCGCGATCCGCAACGCCGGGCAGATCGTCGACGACGTCGTCCTCGGCTCCATCGAGTTCGCCGTCGTCGCGCTCGGCACCCCGCTGGTCGTCGTGCTCCGCCACACCAAGTGCGGCGCCGTCGCTGCCGCACGTTCCGGCGAGCCGGTCCCCGCCCCGCACCTGCAGGCCCTCGTCGACGCGATCGCCCCGAGCGTCGAGCGGGTCCGCGCCACCGACCCGGACGTCGCACAGGAGTCCGTGGGTGCCGCGCACCTCGAGTCGAGCCTGAAGTCGATCCTCGACCGGTCGGGGGCCGTCTCCGACGCGATCGCGGACGGTAGGTTGGCCGTGGTCGGCGCGACCTACGACCTCACCACGGGCGAGGTCTCGATCGACACCGTCGTCGGACAGGCCTGACCCGACGACGTGACCGCTCCGGCAGCGACGAGCCGCCGGAGCGCCACCGACACCGCCGCGACCGCGACCCGGTGTGAGCACCACGAGGAAGGACCACGACGACGTGACCGACACCACCACCCCCGCTGACGGCGAGTTCCGCATCGAGCACGACACGATGGGCGAGGTACGGGTCCCCGCGTCGGCCCTTTACCGTGCGCAGACGCAGCGGGCCGTGGAGAACTTCCCGATCTCGGGTACCGGCCTCGAGTCGGCGCAGATCGTGGCCCTCGCCCGCATCAAGCGCGCTGCGGCGCTCGTGAACGGCCGGCTCGGCATCCTCGACGACAGCGTCGCGCAGGCCATCGCCACGGCGGCGGACTCCGTGATCGCCGGGGAGCACCACGAGCACTTCCCGGTCGACGTCTACCAGACCGGTAGCGGCACCTCGTCGAACATGAACATGAACGAGGTCCTGGCCACCCTGGCCTCCCGCGTCGCCGGTGCCGAGGTCCACCCGAACGACCACGTCAACGCCTCGCAGTCCTCGAACGACGTGTTCCCCACGTCGGTGCACGTCGCCGTGACCGACGCTCTCATCCGGTCGCTCGTGCCGTCGCTCGAGCACCTCGCCGAGGCCCTCGAACGCAAGGCCGTCGAGTGGGCAGACGCGGTGAAGTCCGGTCGCACGCACCTGATGGACGCCACCCCGGTGACCCTCGGGCAGGAGTTCGGCGGCTACGCTCGCCAGGTCCGTCTGGGCATCGAGCGGGTGAACGCCACGCTCCCCCGCGTCGCCGAGGTCCCGCTCGGCGGCACGGCCGTCGGCACCGGCATCAACACGCCGAAGGGGTTCCCGCAGCAGGTCATCGCCCAGCTCGCCGAGGACACCGGGCTGCCGATCACCGAGGCGCTCGACCACTTCGAGGCGCAGGGTGCCCGTGATGCCCTGGTCGAGGCGTCCGGTGCGCTCAAGGTCATCGCGGTCAGCCTGACGAAGATCAACAACGACCTGCGCTGGATGGGCTCGGGGCCGAACACCGGCCTCGGCGAGCTGCACATCCCGGACCTGCAGCCGGGCTCGTCGATCATGCCCGGCAAGGTCAACCCGGTCATCCCGGAAGCCACCCTCATGGTCGCCGCCCGGGTCATCGGCAACGACGCCACCGTGACGTGGGCCGGCGCCTCCGGGGCCTTCGAACTCAACGTGGCGATCCCGGTCATGGGCACCGCGCTCCTCGAGTCGATCCGGCTCCTCGCCAACAGCACGCGGGTGCTCGCCGACAAGACCGTCGACGGGCTGCGGGCGGACCTCGAGCGGGCCCGCGCGTACGCCGAGTCGTCGCCGTCGATCGTGACGCCGCTGAACCGGGTGATCGGCTACGAGTCGGCCGCGAAGGTCGCGAAGTACGCCGTCGCCGAGGGCCTCACCGTCCGCGAGGCCGTCGTCGCCCTCGGCTTCGTCGAGCGCGGCGAGGTCTCCGTGGAGCAGCTCGACGCAGCCCTCGACGTCCTGAGCATGACGCACCCGAACTGACCCGTCCGCCAGACACCGGCGTCCGCCCGAGACGCCGTCCCGCGGGGCGGCGTCTCGCGGGGCGGCGTCTCGCCCAGCCAGCGGCGCCTCGCCAGCCCGGGACCGCCACGCCCGCGCCGCGACGGACGGGAGGCACGCCACCGGCCCGCACCGCGCCTCCCGTCCGTCCCCCGGTCGCCACCGTGCCCCGCGCCCCGGTGCGAAGCGGCGGCGCACAACCGAAACCGCTCCGAACCACGGCATCCCGTGGTTCGGAGCGGTTTCCGTTGTGCCGGTTCGGCCGACACCGGCTGGCCGCGCCAGCCGCGCCGCCCGGCACCAGCTGGCCGCCGCTGGCCGCGCCGGCCGCGGCCGCCCCGCTACGCGAGGTCCGGCGAGTCCAGCATCTCCGTCACGAGCGCCGCGATCGCCGAGCGCTCCGACCGCGTCAGCGTCACGTGGGCGAACAGCGGGTGCCCCTTGAGCCGCTCGATCACCGAGGCGACCCCGTCGTGCCGACCGACCCGCAGGTTGTCCCGCTGCGCGACGTCGTGGGTCAGCACCACGCGCGAGTTCTGCCCGATGCGCGACAGCATCGTGAGCAGGACGTTCCGTTCGAGGGACTGCGCCTCGTCGACGATCACGAACGCGTCGTGCAGGGAGCGTCCGCGGATGTGGGTGAGGGGCAGGACCTCGAGGATGCCGCGTTCGACGACCTCGTCCAGGACGTTCTCCGAGACCAGCGCGCCGAGCGTGTCGAACACCGCCTGCGCCCACGGGTTCATCTTCTCCGAGGCGTCGCCCGGCAGGAACCCGAGCTCCTGCCCACCGACGGCGTAGAGCGGGCGGAACACCATGATCTTCTTGTGCTGTTGGCGTTCCAGGACGGCCTCGAGTCCGGCGCACAGGGCGAGCGCCGACTTGCCGGTGCCGGCGCTTCCACCGAGCGACACGATGCCGATCTCCGGGTCGAGCAGCGCGTCGATCGCCAAGCGCTGTTCGGCGGAGCGGCCGCGGAGGCCGAAGACCTCGCGGTCGCCACGCACGAGCGACACCGCGCCGGCGGCGTGCACGCGACCCAGCGCCGAGCCGCGTTCGGAGTGGATGACGACGCCGGTGTTGACGGGGACGCCGTCGAGTTCCGGGGTGCGGATCTCCTCCTTCTCGTAGAGGTCGGCGACCTCGTCCCCGGACACCTGCAGGGTCGTGATGCCCGTGTAGCCGCTGTCGACGGCGAGTTCGGCGCGGTACTCCTGTGCGGCGAGGCCGATCGAGGCGGCCTTCACGCGGAGCGGCAGGTCCTTCGACACGACGACCACGTCGAGGCCGTCGTTCGCCAGGTTCGACGCCACGGCCAGGATCCGCGAGTCGTTGTCGCCGAGCTGCAGACCCGAGGGCAGCACGGACTGGTTGGAGTGGTTGAGTTCGACGCGCAGGGAGCCGCCGTCACCGACCGCGACCGGGAAGTCGAGGCGTTCGTGTTCGATGCGCAGCTCGTCGAGGATCCGGAGTGCCTGGCGGGCGAAGTACCCGATCTCCGGGTCGTTGCGCTTCGACTCGAGTTCGCTGACGACCACGACCGGCAGGACCACGGCGTGCTCGTCGAACCGGAACAGTGCGCGCGGATCGCTGAGCAGCACCGACGTGTCCAGCACGTACGTGCGCTGGGCGACCGGCGTGGACGAGTCCGCGGCCCGGCTGCTCGCAGCGGTGGACTGCGGCGAGTTGGACGACGTTCCGCGAGAGACGTTCTGAGAGGTCACGACCACTCCATCCCCGGGCCGCGATCGGCCCGGTCATGTCCTTCGACGCGGCCACTGGAGCGGTCCCGGAGCACCGACCGTGGCCGCTCCGACCGGGCGCGTTGCCCGATGTCGCCAAGCTACGACGCGCGGACGAACGGCACCAGCGACACGCCTGTTCCGGCGGTTACGGTCGTGTGTCGTCCCGCTGAACGTCCGGGAGGCGCAGTGCGGCCCCGCCACGCCCGCGCACCCTGCGCCGAGCGGTCACGGGACGTCGCTCCCGCCGCCCCGGAGCGACGGACCGTGACCGGTCGGCGGAACGCACACGGGGTGTCGCGACCGCTCGGCGGAGCGGACGGGAGGCGCAGCACCAGTCCGCCACGAACCTCCCGCCCGCCCCGCCACGCCCACGCGCCCCGCGCCGAGCGGTTACGAAACGTCGATCCCACACCCCCGGAGCGACAGAACGTGACCGCTCGGCGAGACGCAGACGGGGCGTCGCGACCGCTCGGCGGAACGGACGGGAGGCGCGGGGCGGCCCCGTCACGAGCCTCCCGCCCACCCCGCCACGCCCGCGCACCCCGCGCCGAGCGGTCACGAATCGTCGCTCCCACGCCCTTGGAACGACAGAACGTGACCGCTCGGCGGAACGCACACGGGGCGTCGCGACCGGTCGGCGGGGCGGACGGGAGGCGCAGCACCAGT